>Ga0335084_10000052_pt1 | contig 68124 bp, 69 predicted proteins | sample Lox_Sample_44_FD_206721 | JGI IMG/M metagenome (GOLD analysis project Ga0335084, IMG submission 206721) | Soil microbial communities from Loxahatchee National Wildlife Refuge, Florida, United States - Lox_Sample_4.4 | ecosystem: Environmental > Terrestrial > Soil > Wetlands | place: USA...
CCGGCGGCGATGACCGAGGGCGTTCGCCGGCTGCTCGCGCCGATCCGCTGGCTGCTCGCGCTCATGGCGACCCCCGCTGCCTTCGCTCCCCTGTGGGGACCCACCCCGGTCCTGGTCGGCGCTGGAGGGATGGTCCTGGTGGTGTTCGTGCAGATCGCACGCGCCCCGCGGATGGCGCCGGCGAGCACCGAGGGTTGGCGGGGAGTGATCTACGCCAACGCCTCGGACCCGCGGCTGGTGGTGCCGAAGCGCTCGGGGCTCGGCTGGACCTTCAACTTTGCCAAGCCCATCGCCTGGTTTCTGCTGGCGGTCCTGCTCCTGTTCCCGCTGGGCCTGGTGGCGATGGTCGCCCTGGCGCGCTGAGGCGAGCTCAGGCGGCGAACCGTGCCTCCACCGAGCCGAGGACGCCGAAGTCGGCGCGCACCCGGTCGCCCTCCTGGATCTCCAGCGATGCCATGCAGGTTCCGGTGATCACCACCTGACCGGCCCTCGCCGTCTCGCCGATTCCAGAGAGCTCGTTGGCCAGCCAGGTGAGCGCGACCCGCGGATCGCCGAGGACGGCGGCGCCGCTGCCCTCGCGCTGGTACCGCCCCACGACCTCGGCCTTCACCAGGTGGGCGACGAGGTCCAGGTGCCGCCAGTCCGCCTCCACGGCGGGGCCGAGGACGAGATCGTTCGCGCAGGCGTTGTCTGCGATGAGCTGGGCCTCTCCCGCGTGCACGAAGTCCGCGTAACGCGAGTCGGGGATCTCGAGAGCCAGATGCAGCTGGGCCACCGCGTCCAGCACCTCGGGCGTGCCGTAGGGGGCCCCGCGCGGCGGGAGGTCACGGCCGAAGACGAAGGCAAACTCCGGCTCGGCGACTCTCATGAGATTTCCGGCGAGCGAGAGCTCGGTCCCCGGAGGGTAGGTGCGGTTGGCGAGCAGCCTCCCGGCCATGGGCCCGTCGACGCCGATGTGGCGCTGACCGGGGATGCTGGTGGCGGCGAGCTTCCATCCGCGGAGCCCCTGGCCGGCGCAGGCCTGCACCTCACGCTGAACCGCATAGCCCTCGGCGCGGGTGCGCGGCCGGACGGAGTCGGGGAGCGCGTCGAGGTGAGTTCCCTGCCGCCAGTGTCTCCAGAGGATCTCGGCGGCACGTCGCGCGGTGGTGGTGTCCGTGGTCGTCCCTCCGTTCCCGTCCGCCACACTATGCGAGTCGGGCGAGCCGGGGTGGCCCGTCCTCAGCGGCTCTCGGCGGCGTAGGCGAGTGCCGCGGCCTCGTGCAGCCCGGCGAGCTCGACCGCGTTGCGCAGGAGCCTCCGGGCGTGGGCCTCGTCGAGGGCCGGAAGCTTCGCCCGTGTCCCCCGGCGGTGTGCCGCCCCGGCGAGCGCTCCGAGGAAGGCCAGCGTCGGGGCGCGTTGCTCGGCGGGGAGCGTCATCCAGTCCAGACGGTCGTCCTGTGGGGTGAGGCGGCGTACCAGGAGCCCGTGCTGGAGCACGCGCACCGTCCCCAGCATCGCCGGGGGCTGCCGGAGCAGCGTCCGCAGGGCGTGCACCACCCGCTCCGGCCCGGGTTCCGCAGGCCGGGTGGCGAGCGCCGCGCCGGCCGATTCGCCCATGGCCTTCATGTCGAACATCCACGCGCCGTCGCGGGTGCCGCGGCCCTCCACCAGCACCGCGACCCGGAAGGCGCCCAGGCTCCCGGTCCCGGCGACGCGAGCCGCGACGTCGAGGATGCGGAAGCGTTCGGGGGGATGACCGGCCTCCTTCATGTCCCGCACCGCGAACCGGGTGAAGGCGCGGGCGCAGGCCGCCTTCACCGCCCGGGGAAGCGGCAGCAGGGTGTCCCCGAGCTCGAAGCGGCGGTGGTGCCCCACCACCCGGGTGTAGCGCCCGAGCAGCGTGCGACGCTTCCGGGCAGAGACCTGGGCGAGCAAGGTCGACACCGGCGCCGGGACCCGGGGTGCCCGCCCCGAGCCGCGAGCCCGGCGGTATCCGTCGAGCAGCTCGCCGGCCAGCGCCAGCGCGCCGTCGGTGGTGCAGCCCCACCCGCGCGCGGCGAGCAGCACGCTGGTGAGCACCCGGAGCACGTCGAGGTGGAGGTGGCCGACGAACGCCTCGTCCAGGTCGTTCAGGTCGAAGGCCGCGCGATCGCCGCTCGGCGACGGTCGGTCCCGCCGGTAGACCCCGAAGTTCTCGAGGTGGAGATCGCCGCAGAGCAGCCCCTCCTCGTCCGGCCCCCGTGCCAGCCGGGGTACGTTGCGCAGGATGCGGTAGAAGAGCGGCGCCGAGCCGCGGAGGAAGGCGAACGGCGAGGCCACCATCCGCGCTCGCTTGTGCGCGAGCAGCGCGGGCATCCGGCGCATCCGTTCCTGGTCGCGCTCGAGCTGCCACCGGGCCAGCTCGAGAGGGCGAAGCGTGCGGGCGGGGTCGGCCATCGAGGGAACCCGGATCTAGGCCATCCGCAGCCGCGGGGCACCCGCCCTGATCCATCAGTCGCGTTGCAAGTCACACCCCTGACCATGGGATGGGCAGACGGGCTGGGTCAGGTGCTGCAGAACGTCCTGGGCGGGAACGCCTCCGAGACGGACATCCACTCGGCGTTCGACAAGGTCTCCGGCGCGGTGCCTCACGGGGCGCTGGCCGAGGGGATCAGCCACGTCTTCAACTCGGACCAGACGCCACCCTTCGAGCAGATGCTGGCGCAGGCGATCAGCCCCCAGATGTCGAGGCGCTGGCGCGCAAGGCACGGGAGATCAACCCGGGCATCGTGGACGCGGTCTCGGGCTTCTACGCGAAGAATCCGCAGCTGGTGAAGGCGATCGGCGCCGGGGCGCTGACGCTGCTCATGACCCGGCTCTCCAAGGGCGCACGCTGATGCGCGGCGCCTGCTCGAACCACGGCGGCGTTGCCGAGTGGCTCGACGGGACGCAGCACTGACGGACGGCACCAGCGAGCCCGTGGACGCGCCGTTCCCGGTCGAGGTGCGGCAGGCGCTCCTCCGGTCTCAGGCGCTCGAACGGGCGCGCAGCGCGTCGGCGAGCACCGACGCCTCGTTCGCCCGGAAGCGGGCCTCGGCCAACAGCGAACCCCTCCAGAGGTCACGCCGCCGCTCGCACTCGGCCACGCAGGCCAGGCGCTCCTGACGGACCGCGGTCCGCAGCGCCGTCTCCAGCAGGTGGGCGATGGCGTCCGTGCCGGTCTCTCCGATTGCCGGGCGCGCCCGCAGCACATCGGCAGCGATCATCCGCGCGAGCGCGGCGAGCGAGAGCTCCTCCATGGCTTCCCTCCTTGCTGGGTCTCACCACCGAACACGCGGCGGAGCACCGCCTGCATCGCGGCGGAAACACCCATCGACTCGACCTGCGGCGCCGTGGCCCAGCGCGCGCCCTCCGGCGGGGCGAGACCCTCCACCTCGTAGACCTCGAGCGTCAGGGCGCGATGGGTGAGCGTCCGCTCGACGCGTCCGAGGGGGCGGAGCCCATCGCCGATCTCCGGCCAGCGCGCACGCAGCGCGTCCATCTCGCCGCCCGGGGTGCACTCCACGCCGGGGAGCTCCCACAGTCCGCCGAAGAGCCCCGTCCCGTCGCGGCGGACCAGCAGCACCGAGTCGCCCTTCCGGACTGCCGCCACCGCGAGGTGCAGGGCGCGGCGTGCACCGCGGACCTTCGGCGCGGGAATCTCCACCACCCGTCCCCCGGCGAGCGCGGCGCACCGGGAGCGCAGGGGGCAGAGCAGGCACGTCGGCTGCTCGGGCCGGCACACCGTCGCCCCCAGCTCCATGAGCGCCTGGTTCCAGTCTCCCGGGCGCTCCCCCTCGACCAGCGCCTCGGCGATGGACCACAGCTGCTTCTCCCGGGCGGGCTCCCCCGTCGCGCCCTCGACGGCGAACAGCCGGGCGAGCACCCGGGCGACGTTGCCGTCCACGAGCGGGACCCCGAGGCCGAAGGCGATCGAGGCCACCGCCCCCACCGTGTACCGCCCGAAGCCGGGCAGCGCGCGCAGCGCCTCGACGTCCCGGGGGAGGCGACCCGCGTGTCGCTCGACGACCGCCTGCGCCGCGCGGTGGAGGTTCCGCGCCCGCGCGTAGTACCCGAGCCCACGCCAGGTGGCGAGCACCTCGTCCAGGCTCGCCCGGGCGAGCGCCCCCACGTCCGGGAACCGCGCGAGGAACGCCGTCCAGTAAGGGAGCACCACCGACACCTGCGTCTGCTGGAGCATCACCTCGCTGACCCAGATGGCGTAGGGGTCGCGGGTGCGCCGCCACGGGAGGTCGCGGGCCTGGGCGTCGTACCAGCGGAGCAGCGCGGCGCGGATCTCGGAGCCGCCTGCCACGCGCGCCCGGCGGTTCCTCTTCGGGCCCCCGGTGACAGGGGCCCGGGCTACAGTCCTCGTCGAAACGGAATGGGCCAGAACGTCCTCAGCAACGATTTCAGCTGGTCGAAGAGCCGCCACCAGAAGTTCCAGGACTGCCGGCGGGCGTACTACCTCCATTACTACGGCAGCTGGGGCGGCTGGGAGGACACGGCGCATCCCGAGCTCCGGCAGCTGTGGGTCCTGAAGAAGCTGGCCAACCGCTTCAACTGGGCGGGTGGCGTGGTCCACGCGGTCATCAAGGATGCGCTGCTCGAGGTGCGGGCCGGACGCCGGCCGGACGGGGCGAAGGCCATCGTCCGCGCTCGGGCCATCATGCGCGAGGACTACAAGCACTCGCGCGCCCGGGGTTACTGGAAGGAGCGTCGCCGGCTCGAGTTCATGGGCCTGATGGAGCACGAGTACGGCGAGCCCTTGCCCGACAGCGAGTGGAAGCGCACCTGGGACGGCGTCGAGGCGGCGCTGACCTGGTTCTTCCAGTCGCCCTGGCTCGAGCGGGCGCGGGCGCTCCAGGCGCAGCAGTGGCTCGAGGTGGACGAGGGCGCCGACCACAGCTGGTTCGAGATGGACGGGGTGAAGATGTTCGCCATCCCGGACTTCGCCTTCCGTGACCAAGACGGGCACATCACGGTGGTGGACTGGAAGACCGGCGCGCCGCACACCGGCTACGAGGACCAGGTGGTGGGCTACGCGCTCTACCTGGCCCACCGCCACCGGGTGGAGCCGCAGCAGATTCGCTGCCGGCTGGTGTTCCTCAACGCCGGGCAGGAGGTCGAGGTCCCGGTCGACGCCCAGACGGTGCAGCACTTCTCGGTGCACTTCCGCGAGTCGGTGCAGCGGATGCGCGAGCTGCTGGTGAACGCCGCGGCCAACACCCCGCTCGACGCCGCCCAGTTCCCGATGACCGAGGAGCTGTCGCAGTGCGCCCGCTGCGCGTTCCGGCGGGCCTGCGGCCGCGAGGGCGTGACCTTCGCCTCGCTGCAGCCGCCCGCGCCGCAGCCCGAGAGCCCGAGCGCGTCCGCGGCCTGAGCAAGGAACCCCTCGGTGGCCGCGTCGTCGGTCGGCGCGCTCGGGCCGTCCAGCCCCGGTGACACGAAGGCCGGCCGGGAGCTACTGGACCAGCACGATGCGGGCGTGCGTCGCCCGGCCGATCTCCCGGGAAGAGAGCAGGCGGGCAACGTCCTTCACCTCGTTGCCCACCGTGTCGAAGGCGGCGGCAATGAGCTCACCCAGCGTGGTCTGGACGGCCTCGTGATGGGCCCTGGCCCTCTGCTTGAGCCGCTGCAGCCGAGTGTCCTTCTTCCCCAAGGATTTACGCATGGTCCCTCCTTCGAGCCGGAGCCCCTCCGGCGAAACGATTCCAGGCCGTAGCAGGCACCGTGCCGTCCAGGGCCTGGGGAGAACGTGTGTTCTTTCGCGGATTCCGTGACACCGGCCCTTCGATGCGCCTCCGCGGCTGGTGTTCTTTCAGGCACCCGAACTGTGTCGGTGTGTCGGTTGGCCAATTCCCCTCTCCCTCAGCGACGGGGTGGGGTGGTAGGCCCTCCCACCAGAAACATGCGGATGCACGTCCTCTTCCACGACAACTGCTTCGACGGCGCGGCCAGCGCCGCAGTCTTTTCGCGCTTCTACCGGGAGCGCATCCATCCGGACGCCACGCTCAGCTACCAGGGTCTGTCCCACCAGGCCGGCGGCGCCCCCGTGCCCGAGTCGGCGTTCCAGGGAGACGAGAACGCCATCGTCGACTTCCGGTACAGCCAGTCCCCGAAGCTGACCTGGTGGTTCGACCACCATGCCTCGGCGTTCCAGAACGACGGCGACGAGGCGCACTACCTGGCCGACCGATCGGGGCGGAAGTTTCACGACGCCCGGCGGAAGAGCTGCACGGTGTACCTGGCGGACGTGGCCCGGGCCCGATTCGGCTTCGACCCGGGGCCGATGGTCGAGCTGCTCGAGTGGGCGGAGATCATCGACGGGGCACAGTTCCCCAGCCCTCAGATGGCGGTGGGGCTCCGCGAGCCCGCGCTGCAGCTGATGACGGTGCTGGAGGCCAACCACGATCCGGAGCTCATCCCTGAGGTCGTCCGCCTCCTCCAGACGCACCCCCTCTCCGAGGTGGCGGCGCGGCCGATAGTCCAGGAGCCCTTCCGGCCGCTCCTCGAGCGCCACCAGCACAACCGCGAGGTGGTGCGGCGGAAGGCGACCATCGACCGGGGGGTGGTCTTCTTCGACGTCGCGGACGAGGGCCTGGACGCGATGAACAAGTTCATCGCCTACGACCTCTTTCCCGAGGCCCGCTACGTCGTCTGGGTGGGACGCGGGGCGAGGCGGGCCAAGGTGTCCATCGGCAGCAACCCCTGGCGGCCGGAGCTGCGGCGCCATGATCTGTCGGCCATCGCCGAGCGCTGGGGCGGCGGCGGACACCCGGTGGTGGCGGCGATGAGCTTCAAGCCCGAGGAGCTCCCCCGGGCGCGCGAGGCGGCCCGCTCCATCGTCGAGGAGCTGCGCGCCGAGCCGGTCTCCGCCTCGGCCTGAGCCCGGGGGGGGACACCGTGCCGCGGCCGCCCTGACCTACAGAAGCGGGAAGCCGCGGTCGCGGAGCATCCGGACCACGGGGAGCATCGGCAGGCCCTGCACCGAGGTCCGGTCGCCCTCGAGCGCGGCCACCAGCGCCTGCCCGCGACCCTCGATGCGGTAGCCGCCGGCGCATCCCTTCCACTCCCAGGTGTCGAGGTAGCGCTCTAGCTCCTCGGGCGGGACCGGGTGGAAGCGGAGGGTGACCACGTCCAGCGCGAGCTGCTCGTCGCCGCCGCCCACCAGCGCCACTGCGGTCAGCAGACGGTGGCTCCGGCCGAGCAGCGAGCCCAGCTGGGCTCGGGCCGTCTGCCGGGACTCCGGCTTCCCCAGCACCTGGCCGTCCACCTCGGCGAGCTGGTCGGCGCCCAGCACCAGCGCCTCGGCGTGGCGGGCGGCGACTGCGCGGGCTTTCCGCAGGGCGAGCATCCGGACTGCATCCTCCGGCTGCGTGCCCCGGGGCACGTCCTCGCCCACGCCCGGTGCCTCGGCCGAGTAGGGCACGCCGAGCGCGTCGAGCAGCGCCCGGCGGGCCGGGGAGGTCGAGGCGAGGAGCAGGCGCATGGTTGGGGCTCGTGTCTCACATCGCCCGCGGATGCGCCGCAAGCTTTGTCGACCCACCGGGCCGGGGATGACCCACCCCGCCGGGAGCGCGAGTGCCCGGAACTCGGGCTGTTGGTGTTGGGACAATGGTTTGCACTGTTCGGCCGGCGTGATGACCCGCCTCCAGTGCACCAAGGCGAGACCCCCGCGGGGCGCGACGCTGCTGCTGTCGCTCGGGGTGGTGACCTTCCTCACCCTCGGGGCGCTCACCGCGCTGAACCTCATCACCGCCCAGTCGGATCCCGCGGGCCAGGACCGTCGGGCCAAGGAGGCCTTCTTCGCCGCCGAGGCTGGCCTCGCCGAGGCCCGGGAGTGGCTCCGGCTGCAGACCGCCGCCATTCCCTCGCCACAGCCGACCAACGCCATCCTCGCCGCGCTCGCCCCGGCGGCGGACGTGGGCGATGCCAGCGACCCCTGGTACCAGATTCCCCTGGGCAGCACGCCGGACGCCTGGGTGGGCTACGTGCTGTCGCGCGTGCCCGACCAGAGCGGCGCGCAGGCTCTGGATGACCGGGTCGACACTGCGGGGCTGGAGCTCGTCGCCTCCGACGGCCGGCCGTACGCCAGCTACCCGGACGCGGCGCGCGTCGCCTACCGGGTGTTCCTCCGCGACGACGACGACGGCGACGGCGACCCCACCACCGACGCCAACGGGACCGTGTGGCTGATCGCGGTGGGGCAGGTGCAGGTCGGTGCCGGCGTGCCGGTGCAGGCCGTGGTGCGCGCCCTGGTCCGTCCGGGTACCGGCGCGGTCGGCACCGGCTACAGCTACTCCGACAAGATCTGGGATCCCGTTCACCTGAACGAGAACGCCCCCATCAACGCCAACCAGACCACCAGTCTCTAAGAGGAAGACGTGCCTCGCCTCGTCCCCATCGCCTTGCTGCTCTCGCTGCCCGCCGTGGCGGCCAATCCCGAGGTGGGCGCGGATGCCTTCGCCTCCGTCTGCGCCCGGTGCCACGCCGCGAGCCAGGTCAAGGCCGGGGAGCGAGAGCCACACGCCGACCGACGCAACGCCCGCCCCGGGGCCGGCCCGGACCTGACCGAGGCGCTCCTCGCCGACGGCTACGACCCGGTGAGGACGTGGATCCAGAATCCGGTCGGGGTGCGGCGCGACACGAGCTGCGACACGCGGCAGCTGCCGGCTGCCCAGCTCGATGACGTCATGGCCTTTCTGATGTCCCGGGTGGTGCCCGAGGCGCCCCCGCGGAAGGAACGGTTGCGCCGCGCGCTCGCCGAGGATCAGGCACAGGCGACGGCGGCCGGTGTGCCCACCGCCCGCGCCAAGCGGGGAGGCAAGCGGCCATGAAGAGGCTCGCGACGGCCACGGCGGTGCTGGTGTGCTGCTGGGCGCTGGTGGCCCAGGGCGGCAACCTCGCCGCGCTCTGCAAGGACGACCTGGCGCAGAACCGCCAGCCGGACTTCGCCGACGGAGGCTTCCAGAGCCTCAAGACGGTCCAGGTGGTGGGCAATCCGGAGATGCTCCGGCTGAACACCAACCTCGACGTGCTGAACCCTCAGAAGATCATGCTTCCGTTCGATCAGAACGTGAGCATCAGCTACGTGTACGAGGCGGGTGGCGCGGGCTGGGCGGTGGGCTGGCTGTACGCCGACGACCTGGTCAAGCGCGGGTACATGGACGCGAACGGGAACCTGCTCGACTCCGATGGAGACGGTATTCCCGATTTCCACGAGGACATCTACAACCTCTCCCAGAATCGCTACATCGGGAAGTTCCGCAAGTGCGGGGCGACCCCGCCCACCTTCACCTGGAACGGGGTGAAGCTCGTGGAGCCGGAGATCGCCACCGACGCCTGCGGCACCACCTTCGGCACCACCAGCAAGAGCGCCTTCCTCGCCGACGGCGGGATGGGCACGGTCTCGGGGTGGCAGGTGGGGAAGGCCAACGGGAGCACGCCCACCACCCCCAACCTCGAGTACACCGACAATGGTCTCTACGCCCGCGTCCCCAACCTGCTCGAGCCCGCGGACCCGCTGAACGGCGGCCTGGGCCTCGGACACCTGGTCTTCCTCAACGCGGACGACGACAGCGACACCACCACCAAAGCGCTGGTCCCGGTGGCGGACACCTCCAGCAAGGTCGACGGGGTGCCGGACTACGACGTCAGCGCCTACGACGGGAACGGCCGGCTCCTGCCGGCGGGCAGCAACCCCGATCCCGGCGTGTCGCTCTACGACCGGACGCTCAACCTCGGCACTCTCCCGGGGAACAAGGAGATCATCTTCTACCTGGTGGTCTACTACACCAGCCAGAGCCAGGCGGGCTGCCTCGGCCGGATCGGCGGGGTGTGCAAGCTCTGGCTCAACACCCCGATCGTCGTCCACTTCAGCCGCACCGACCTGAACATGGACGAGAACCTGAATACCGCGAACCCTGCGGCCCAGGTGGACATCGGCTGCGGTTACCCGAGCACCTGCACGGTGGACGGCGGCACCTACACCGGCTGGCTCGACCAGGCGACCCTGACCCGCCTCGCGTCGCCGGACGGCGGCTACAACCTGACCATGCCGCACGAGGTGGTGAGCGTTCCTCGCTCCGCCACCAACCGCATGCCGCACGTCATCGTCGGCGCGCCGAGCACCGATCCCTTCCGGTGGATCCTGGGATTCGAGGACCTCAGCGGCGGTGGTGACCGCGACTTCAACGATGTGGTGTTCCAGATCAACAAGAGCAATGGCGGGACGGTCACCTCGGGAATCGTCTCCAGCGACATCAGCCCCACCGACGCCTCGGACCTCACCATCACCAACATCCGCTTCCGGAAGGACGACGACCTCACCTACCAGGCCTCGGGCCCGGCGAACGCGTGCAACGGCCCACCGAAGGCCAGCATCGACTACTACGTGGCGGTGGACTGCAAGCTCTGCGCGAGCGGAGTCTGCACCGCCAATCCCAACCCAGCCTGGACCCGCGTGCCGCTGCCCTCGACCAACCCGGCCGAGGTGACCTTCAACGTGCTGGACCTCGGGTTCACCGGCTCGCAGCTCTGCTGGCAGGCCCGGCTGTCCAGCCCCAACCAGTACTGCCAGCCCACCATCAAGAGCGTCTCGGTCGGGTACCAGGCGGTTCGCGCCGGCTCCTACTCCCGCTCCAGCCTCTCCACCGTGGGCAACGCCTTCGTCTACGGCACCTACGAGACGCCGGGCCAGAGCTGGACTGGACCCTGGCCGACGAGCCCCCCGGCCCCGTCCACCCGCAACTACGACGGCAAGCGGGACCTCTCGATCCGCGGGCACCTCTACCTCAAGTCCATCTACGACCCGGAGCAGCCCACGGTGACCCATGGCGTGCAGCGCTGGGACTCGGGCGGGAAGATGGTGACCGACCTCACCGCCGGCTCGCCGTCGAACCGGCGGCTGCTCACGGTGGACTCGACCGGGAAGATCGCCGCCCTCTCCACGGTGAATGCTGCCGAGGATCTCCTGCTCCCCGCCACCCAGCTCTGCCGGGTGAACGGCGGCAAGTACGTCTTCGACCTGAACCAGGACGGGGTCTGCACCTCGACCGATCGAGACTTCCTGAAGGACTGGCTCTACGGCTGGGAGGACAACCAGAACCCGGCGCCGACCAACGTCCGCCGTGCCTGGCCCATGGGGGGGGTGAACCTCTCCACCCCGGCGGTGGTGGGCCCGCCCACCTACCCGGCCTGGTACTACAACGCCACCGCCGATGAGCAGACGTCGTTCCAGACGCGCTTCATCAGCGGCATCCTGAACGGCAGCCCCCTCTCGGCCCGCAACACCTACACCTACGTCAACACCAGCACCGGGATGCTGCACGCTTTCGCCGCGGGCCACTACTCGCCGTCCACCTCCGATCCCTGCCTCGGCCAGACCGGGCAGACGCTGTACCGGGGCTTCTTCCAGCCCACCGGCGCCTGCCTGACCCCGCCGGGCATCAACCCCCGCAACTACGGCAGCGGCGCCGAGCGCTTCGCCTTCCTTCCCCGCAAGCTGCTCGGGCGGTACGTCAACAGCTACGTGGGGCCGACCATCACCGGTGCTCCGGCGGCCTCGCTGGACGCCTCGCCGGCCGTCGGCGACGTGGACCTGGGCGGGCTGGGCAGCAGCGTGCTCCCCTGGACCATCAGCAACAAGGTGGGCCTGGGCGCCAAGACGATGCTGGTCTCGGCGGCCGGCCGGGGTCAGAGCAACGTCTTCGCCCTGGACATCACCCAGCCAGACCTCGACACCTACCCCATCTTCCAGTGGGAGTTCGACATGGGCTCGGTGAGCGGGGCATTCGCCAGCGCCAAGCTCAGCAACCCCACCATCCTGCTCCCGGACACCAACGGCACGCGGCACGCTCCGGTCATCGCCCGGGTGGACTTCGGCACCACCGCCTCGGCGGACTGCGGCGGCGGGAAGGGCAGCTGCCGCAAGTGGATCGCCGCCGTGGCCACCGACTACCTCCCCGGCTCCGGGTATGCCGGGGCGGTCTACCTCATCGACCTCGCCACCGGGCAGCCGGTGGTGGTCAACGGCAAGCAGGTGGGGGTGGTGCCCATCGAGCAGGGCGAGGGCGTCGGCGGTGAGCCTACCTACGGTGATGCCACTCCCGGAGACGGGACCTCGGACGTGCTCTACGTGCCGTCGACCAGCGGGCGGGTGTTCCGCCTCAACCTGAGCAAGCGCGACGAGTCCCTGGCGCTCGGCTCGCGGATCCCCAAGTGCCTCATCGCCAGCGCGCCGCTCGCGGTGGGCGGGACCGATGGGCCCCTGGAGGAGATCCACTCCGGCCTGGTGTCCCGTCCGGGCCCGATCACCAACGGGAAGAACACGGTGATGTTCTTCTTCGGTACTGCCGACAACCCCGACGACCCCTACGACACCATCGCCTCGCAGTACTACGTCCTCGGGTACACCGATCCCGATCCGCTGGGCACCTGCCCCCCGGCCCCGCTCGCCCCCACCTGGAGCAACGCGCTCGACGCCGGCCAGCGGGTCTGGGGCGGTGTGTCGCTGGATGCCAACTTCGTCTACGTCACCACCGCGGTGGGCAGCGCTGCCGACGCCTGCAACCTGAGCAACAACGTGAGTGGCAAGTACTACAGCTTCGGCCAGGGCGACGGCTCGGCGCAGGCCGGCAGTGGCAAGGACCTGGGCGGCCACTCGCTCAACTCGCCGGTCATCTACGACGGCCACGTGCTCAGCGTCAGCGTCACCGGGCAGGCCACCTCCTACGGCGACGCGGCCTGGAACAACCGGACCAACTTCACGCCGGCCACTGCGCCGAGGGTCATCCTGTGGGACGTGTCGACACAGTCGCAGCTCCCGAAGTGAAGGGCCCGCGCGGCGCCTCGTTCATCGAGGTGATGGCGGCCATGGGCGTGATGGCCATGGGCATCGCTGCCATCGGCTCGCTGGTGCTGGCGACCACGGCCCAGAACCGGCGCACCCTCTCCCAGGCGCAGGCCGAGGCGGTGGCGCAGCGGGAGCTCGAGCGGGTGCTCGCGCTCGGCTGCACCAACGGGAGCTCGGACACCGCGTTCTGCGACAACGTCCGGGCGCTCGACCGGACGGGGTACGACGTGGCGTGGGGCGTCTCCACGCTGCCCGGCGTGGCGCCCCTGCCGAGCACCCGCGTGTACCACGTGGACATCGACGTCGACGGCCCGGGCAACTGCAACGGGGGTCCCTGCTTCGAGGGAAGCGAGACCGGGGCCCCGCTCCTCGCCCGGCCGCTGGTGCCCGGCCAGCCCGCGCCCCACGTGCTCAACGTCCGGGTGACGGTGAGCTGGAACGAGCAGAGCCGCACCCGCCAGGCCGTGGCGCTCCAGACCCGGGTGGCCCCATGACCCGCCGTGGCTTCACCTTGATGGAGGTGATGGTGGCCAGCGCGATGGGCATGGTGGTCCTCACCGCGACCCTCAGCGTCGGGCTGCAGCTGCAGCGCAAGGCCTTCCTCGAGCAGCAGACCTCGCTCATCCAGGGCGGGACGCAGGCGGTGGCCGAGTTCTTCGGCCCGATGCTCCAGCGGGCGGGCGAGGGCATGGGGAACGCCCGGGTCAACCTCGGTGGGACCACCTTCACCTACGCCATCCAGGTGACGAGCGCGGATCCTTTCAACGGGTTTCCGAACTTCTCGCCGCCCCCGCCCAGCTACGCCGACCGGCTCTCCGACTCCCTCCAGCTCCGCTGGGGAGACCCCACCGCCGTGGTACCGCTGGCCTCCTGTGCGCTCTCGGGCGCCGACGGCGGCACCGGCGGCTTCTCGCGCGAGAACGCCGGGCTGTGCACCGCAACCCAGGCCACTGCCTTGGACGCCGGGACGCCGGTGTTCGTGGTGAACCCGGACCTGCCCGAGGCCTGCTCGCAGATCGTCACCGGGCCGTCGGGCTCCGGAACGCCGGGCGTCCACGCCCCCACGCTTCCGGCCGCGCCCTACCCGAACTCGAACGACGCGCCCGCCGGGGACGGCTGTGCCCTCGGCGGGGCCCTGTTCGCCACGCAGCGCACGGTGGTGATGCCCGCCGGCGGTGTCACCTTCCGGGTGAACTGGAACAGTGGCGAGCCGGTTCTCGAGTTCACCAATCGCGCGCCCCCGCTCCCCACGGACACCTGGACGGAGCTCAGCCGGGACGTCGAGCAGATGACCGTGGCCCTCGGCGTGCGTGACCTGAACGCGGACGCCGGTGTGCCGCTCACCTGGTTCCCCGGCGCCGACGGAGGAGTGTCCATCGACCAGTGCGTGGGGATGAGCCCGACCGGCGGCTGTGCCGTTCCCGGCGGCATGGGGCCGCCTGCCCTGGACCCGACGGCGTGGGACGCGCTGATGCGCCGGGTGCGCGCGGTCGAGGTGCGCCTGGTCGCTCGCTCCGTCCGGCGCGAGCGCCCCGGGGTTGCCGCCCCTGACAGTGGAGTCTTCGCCCGCGACGAGGTCGGCAACCCCGACGACGGCTTCATCCGGAGGACGCTGGTGCTGACCCTCGCCCCGCGGAACTACCAGCTGGCAGGGAGCTTTTGATGGCTCGGCGCGGGTTCACCCTCCTCGAGGCCATGACGGTGGTGGCGGTGGTGGCGGTGCTCACTGCGCTCGCCGTGCAGAGCTGGAACGCGGCGATCGCCCGGGCGCGGGCCAACGATGCGGTGACCGGCGTGTACGGTCAGCTCCTCGCCGCCCGGAAGATCGCCCGCACTCACAACCAGCCGGTCCGCCTGGGGATGGTGCTGGACGGCGGGGTCGCCCTGGCACGATGGGAGCGGCTTCCCTGTGACAACGAGGTGTTCGGCCTCGGTTGCCCCTCGGCGGGGTGCGCCACCACCGACCTCTGCGGGAGTGGCTCTTGCCCCTGCCGCGAGACCGGGGCGTGGGTGAGCGTGCCCGCCACGGTGGACCTGAGCGCCTGGGCCGGGCTCTGCTTCCGGGGCGGGACCGGTCAGGCCGTGCCCCGGGTCGCCGGGGTGGGTGACTGTCTGGCTCCTCCGCCCGCCGGAGCGTTGAGCCTCCGGGCGGGGATCGCCCACCAGGACGACCAGCAGCTCTATCTCGAACCGCTCAACGGGCAGCCCCGGCTCCTGGCCTGCGGCGCGGGCGATGCCGGCTGCCACTGAGGTGGCCTCCACCGGTGCGGACTGACGGCGGCGGGTCGTCTGTTACATTGCCCGGCATGCTTCGGCGGGTCGGTCTCCTCTGTCTCCTCGGCGTTGCGTCTGCGTGTCATCGGGTGACCCCGGCGGACGCGCCGGCGAAGAGCGCGGCCACCAACCCCGGGCTCCCCACCGCGCCCAGCCACCATCCGTCGCGCCCCCCGCCGGTGGAACCGCTGGCGGTGTGCGACGCCCGCGGGCTGGACCCGCTGGACGCGGCTCGCTCGGCGTACGACGCCCGTGAGTACGAACGGGCGCTGTCCTGCGCCGCCGAGGCTTCGGCGCGTGCACCGGACGAGCCCGACGCCCACAGCGAGCGTGGCGCAGCCCTGTCGGCGCTGGGCCGCTTCGAGGAGGCCAAGCTGGCCTACGCCCGGGCGCTGGCGCTCGACCCCGAGCACCTCGATTCGCTGCTCGGGGCCGCCCACCTCTACGGGGTGAGCCTGCCCAGCAATCGCGACAACGACGAGCTGGCATTCGTCTACGCCGAGCGCGGCAGACAGCTGGCCCGCGAGGCGGGTGACGGCGAGCTGGCCTCCCAGTTCGCCCTGCTCGGAGCCATGGCGGCCAACGACCTCGGCGAGGCGCAGGTCGCGCTCGAGCGCAGCGAGGAGGCTGCCGAGGAGCGGGCGACCGACGCCGACGTGGCCTACGAGCGGGCGGTGGCGCTCTTCGAGCTCTGCCGATTCAAGGACGCAGAGGAGGCCTTCACCCGGCTGCTGGCCGACGACGAGCACGGGGCGCACGCGCACCACCACCTGGGGCTGCTGCTCGAGCGCGAGGGGAAGCTTGCCGACGCCGAGGCGCATTTCCGGAAGGCGCGGGAGCTGTCGCCGGACGACTTTCCGCCGCCTCAGCTGCTGTCGGAGCGGGACTTTCGCCGCGAGGTGGACAGGGCGCTGGCAGGGCTTCCGCCCGACATGCGGAAGGACCTGGGCGGAGTCCCGGTGACGGTGGAGGACATCCCCAAGTCGGAAGACCTCCTCGAGGGTGACCCGCCGCTCTCGCCCACCATCCTCGGACTCTTCCGGGGGCCGCCCATCGGCGAGTCGTGCAGCGCCGAGGACGGCCCGGTGTGCCGCTCGGTGGTGGTGTACCGGAAGAACCTGGCCCGGGCGGTGACCTCGCGCGAGGAGCTGCTGGAGCAGATCCGGGTGACGCTGCTGCACGAGATCGGTCACCTCCGGGGCGAGGACGATCTCGAGCTCGCGGCGCGCGGGCTCGAATGAGCTCCGGGCCCCGCGGTCCGCCGCCGACGGTCCGGGTGTCCGCGGACGGGGCGCGCGCCTTGCGTCACCTCCGGCCCTGGGTGTGGCGGAAGGACGTGCTCGAGCCGCCGGACGCTCCCGGTGGCGCGGTGGTGGCGGTGGTGGACCCGCGCGGCCAGCCGGCAGGCCAGGCGCTGTGGGCGGCCCGGAGCCCGCTCGCCCTGCGACTGCTCACCCGGCGGGCCCCGGCGGACGAGCGCGTGGACGAGGGCTGGTTCCGGGCGCGGCTGGAGGCCTCCATCGCCCGCCGAGCGCCGCTCGGCCGCGAGGCGCTCCGGCTGGTGCACGGCGAGGCGGACGGGCTGCCGGGTCTCCTCGTCGACCGCTACCGCGATCGGCTGGTGCTGCAGACGCTGGCCGAGGGAATGGACGCGCGCAAGGAGTCACTGGCCTCGGCGCTGACGACGCTCACCGGCGCGGTGCAAGTGGTGGCCCGGGACGATGGCGCGGGGCGGGACTTCGAGCAGCTCCCCCGGGAGTCTCGGGTCCTGCTCGGCCCGGCGGAGGCAGAGGTGGAGTGGCGCGAGGGACCGAACCTGTTCCGCACCGACCTGCTGCACGACATGAAGACCGGGGCGTTCCTCGACCAGGCGGAGAACCACCTCCGCGCGGGGGAGCTCGGCCGCGGGCGCGCGCTGGACGCCTTCAGCTACCACGGCGGATTCGCCCTGGCGCTGGCGGCCAGGTGCCAGTCGGTGCTGGCGCTGGAGCAGGACCCGGCGGCGGCCGCCCGGCTCGCGGAGAACGCCCGCCGCAACGGCCTGCCCAACGTCGAGGCCCGGGAGGCGAACGCCTTCGACGTGCTCCACCAGCTCGACCGCGAGGGGGAGCGCTTCGACACGGTGGTGCTCGATCCGCCCGGCCTGGCGAAGCGGAAGGAAGGACCGCGGACGGCGCTGCGCGCCTACCGCGAGCTCAACGTCCGGGCGCTCCGGCTGCTCCGGCCCGGCGGGCTGCTGGTGACCTGCTCCTGCTCGGGGAAGGTGAAGCCGCCCGAGTTCGAGGAGATGCTGCTCGGCGCGGCGGACGACGTGCGGCGGCCGGTGCAGATCCTCGAGCGGCGGGGGCCGGCAGCGGACCATCCGGCGCTGGGTGGGCTCCCGGAGACGGAGTACCTGAAGGCCTTCTTCGTCCGGCCGCTCTGAGCGCCGAGCGGCGACTCGAGCCGGCATTCCGGCCTGGCCTCCGACCGGGCGGTGGCAGGGTGCAACGGCCTGTGCCCCCACGAGCCAGCAGGGCGCGCGGCATGGTTGTTGCTCTGGCCTCGCGTGGGCTGATCCAGCCGGCCCTACTCCGGGCGGGCGATGAGTTCGGACCGGCGCCGATGTCTATCTCCGCAATCGAGCTCCGCGCGCAGCGGGCTCGCGACCGAGGAGAGATGCCGATGGCAGAGACGCACAAGATCAGGCCGATGCTGTGGTTCGACGGACAGGCGGAGGAGGCGGCGAAGTTCTACGTCTCGCTCTTCCCCAACTCGAAGATCCTCGAGGTGACCCGGTTCGGGGAGATTGGCCCGGGGCCGAAGGGGTCGGTGATGACGGTGGCCTTCCGGCTCGGCGACCAGGAGTTCGTCGGCCTCAACGGCGGCCCGCAGTTCAAGTTCAGCGAGGCCATCTCGATGGCCATCGAGGTGGAAAGCCAGGCGGAGGTCGACCGGCTCTGGAAGGCGCTCACCTCCGGCGGCGGCGAGGAGGGCCAGTGTGGCTGGCTCAAGGACCGCTGGGGCCTCTCCTGGCAAGTCGTCCCCTCGGCGCTGATCCGCGCGGTGAGCAGCCCGGATCAGAAGAAGGCCGAGCGGGTCATGGCCGCGGTCATGGACATGAAGAAGATCGACCTGGCGCGGATCGAGGCCGCGGCGGCAGGACGCTGACCGGGGTCGACGAGGTCACCTCTCCCGAGACGCGCGCCATGGACGACCCTCAGACCGGCAGCCCCAGCTCCTTCCGCAGCCGCCCGGTGATCTCGAAGTACTCCTTCCGGGGGAAGGCCACGTTGAGGATGTGGAAGTCCCTCTTGCTGAGTCCCACGCAGCCGAAGCAGTAGTTGCAGTCGGAGAGGTTCCGGCACATCACGAGATATGCCGAGTGGGTGCAGGACTCGGACTGCAGCAGGTAGGCCGAGGACTGGCAGCCCTTGCTCTCCACGCAGTGGCTGCAGTTGCTGCACCCATCGCAGCCCACGCAGTGGGTGCACTGGTAGCAGCCCACGCACTCGCGACAGAACATGCAATTGGCGCAGCGCTCGCAGTCCTTGCAGGCGTAGCTGCCAGGGTTCCCCGGATCGGCGGCAAACGCGCGGCCGAGCGCCGCCAGCTGGTCGAGGAACTCGCGGCGGCCGAGCCGGGCCACGGCGGCGCGGGCTTCCCTGGCCTGGTTGTCGAGCTCGGCGGTGGACGGGCGGACGGGAACGCGCGCGGGGGAGGCGGCCATCGGTCGACACAGGACTCTAGCAGCGCCGTCGGGCCCCGAGGCTATACGCCTGCGTCCCCGCGTGGACCTCTCCGGACTGAACCCCCCCCAGCGCCGTGCCGTCACCACCACCGAGGGCCCCCTCCTGGTCCTCGCCGGGGCAGGAAGCGGGAAGACGCGGGTCATCACCCAGCGCATCGCCTGGCTCCTCGACCAGGGGGTCTCTCCCCGCGCCATCCTCGCGGTGACCTTCACCAACAAGGCCGCCCGGGAGATGAAGGAACGGGTCGCCCGGCTGGTGGGGCAGGGCGCCCAGGCGCTCACCATCTGCACCTTCCACGCCTTCGGGGCAGAGGTGCTCCGGCAGCACGTGCACCGGCTCGGCTGGCCGAGGAAGTTCGCCATCGCCGACGTCCCGGATCAGATCTCCCTCGTCCAGCGGGCGCTGCGCGAGCGATCCATCGACGGAAAGGCCGACTTCGACCCGCGCCGCATCCTCACCGCCATCAGCCGGGCGAAGAACGCCGGGCGGGCGCCGGGCCTCGAGGGCGATGCTCCGGGCGACGGGGAGATCGCCGCCGCCGAGGTGTTCCCGCTCTACCAGCGCGCGCTCAAGGCGCAGGGCGCGGTCGACTTCGACGACCTGCTGCTCCTGCCGCTCCGGGTCTTCCAGGAGCACCCCGACGTGCTCGGGGGCTACGTCCGGCGGTTCCGGTACTTGCTGGTCGACGAGTTCCAGGACACCAACGCCGCGCAGCTGGAGCTCGTGCGCCGGCTGGCCGGCGAGCGCCGGAACGTGTGCGCGGTGGGGGACGACGACCAGTGCATCTACGGCTGGCGGGGCGCCGAGGTGCGCAACGTCCTTCGTTTCGAGGAGGCGTTCCCCGGGGCGACCGAGGTCCGGCTGGAGCAGAACTACCGCAGTGTCCCGGCCGTCCTCGAGGCAGCGCACGGGGTCGTCTCGCAGCTGCCCGAGCGCCGGGCGAAGAAGCTGTGGACGGCCACCGTGGGCGGTCCGAGGGTCCAGCTGGCCGTCGTCCCCGGCGAGGACGACGAGGCGGCATACGTCGCGCGGTGCATCGAGCAGAGGCTCGCCCGCGGCTTCCGGCCGGACGACATCGCGGTGCTCTACCGCACCAACGGCCAGTCCCGTCCGTTCGAGGAGGCGTTCCGCGCCCGGGGCATCGGCTACCAGGTCCTGGGCGGCACCGAGTTCTTCGACCGGCGCGAGGTGCGCGACGTGCTCGCCTACCTCAAGGTTCTCGCCAACCCCGCGGACGAGATCTCGCTGCTGCGCATCGTCAACGTGCCCCCCCGTGGCATCGGCGACGTTACGGTGGAGCACCTGGTCGCCCACGCCCGGGGACACGGCCTGCCGCTCGGCGAAGTCCTGGCCTCCCCGGCCCCGGTGCCGGAGCTGACCCCCGGCTCGGCGCGGGCGGTGAGGGAGTTCTCCGAGCTGATCCAGCGGACGCGGGCCCGACTCCGCGCCGAGCCGCTCTCGACGGTCGCCCGGGCGCTCCTTGCAGACATCGGCTTCGAGGCTGCGGCCCGAGCCAGCGCCCCGTCGGCCGCCGCGGCGGAGCGGAGGCGACAGGGCGTGGAGGGTCTCCTCGGCTCGCTCGAGCAGTTCGAGCGCCGGGAAGGGCCCAGCTCTGACCTCCTGACCTACCTGAACCGGCTGTCGCTCGACAGCCGCGAGGAGGAGGACGGCCCCGCCCCCGCCCGGGTCACCCTGCTGACGCTGCACGGCGCCAAGGGCCTGGAATTCCAGACGGTTTTCCTGGTGGGCATGGAGGAGGGCTTTCTCCCTCACGGGGGGATGCAGGGCGAGTCCCAGAACCTCGAGGAGGAGCGGCGCCTCTGCTACGTGGGCATCACCCGGGCCCGGCAGGAGCTGATCCTCACCCGGGCGGCGGCCCGGCTCCGGCGAGGCCGCGAGGTGCCCCGGACGCCGTCGCGCTTCCTCGCCGACATCCCCGAGTCCGTGCTCGAGGTGTCCGACACCACGGTTCCGCCGCCAGGACCGCCCGGCGAGGCGGAGCAGGGCTTCTTCCGGACCCTCAAGGCCAGGCTCCAGGGAGGCTCGCCGCCTCCCTCTGCTTGACTTGAGGCGGCAAGACCTCTACATCGCCCGTCTTTTCCGGGGGGAACCCCTCCCGGGCGGAGTGTCTTCAGATGTCGACCCGGACGTACAGCGCGAAGCCCGCGGACGTGAAGCGGGCATGGCACGTCATCGACGTGAGCGACAAGGTGCTCGGTCGTGCGGCGAGCCAGATCGCCTCGATTCTCAAGGGCAAGCACAAGCCCATCTACACGCCGTCGATGGACACCGGTGACCACGTCATCGTCATCAACGCGGCGAAGGTGAAGGTCACCGGCTCCAAGGAGACCAACAAGCTCTACCACCGGCACCCGCGGGCGGGCTTCCCCGGTGCGCTGAAGACCACCAACCTCGCGGCGCTGCGTGCGCGTCACCCCGAGGACGTGGTGATCAACGCCGTCCGCCGGATGCTGCCCCGCAACGCGCTGGGGCGGAAGATGATGACCAAGCTCAAGGTCTACCCCGGCGAGCAGCATCCCCACGCCGCGCAGAAGCCCGAGCCGCGCCAGGTGGAGGCCTGAGGAAGATGCCGATCCAGACCGAGAACGGGTACTACGCCACCGGCCGCCGCAAGGAGTCCACGGCCCGGGTGTGGGTGAAGGAAGGAAGCGGGGCCATCGTCGTCAACGGCCGTCCGCTCGACGAGTACTTCGGGCGTGAGACCTCGAAGATGATCCTCAACCAGCCGCTGCAGATCCTCGAGCAGGTGGGCAAGGTGGACGTGACGGTGAACGTCGTCGGCGGCGGGCTCTCCGGCCAGGCCGGCGCCATTCGCCACGGCCTCAGCCGCGCGCTCTGCCTGCTGAACCCCGAGTTCCGCACCGCGCTGAAGAAGGCCGGCTTCCTCACCCGCGACGCCCGCGTGGTGGAGCGCAAGAAGTACGGCCAGCCTGGCGCCCGCCGCCGCTTCCAGTTCAGCAAGCGCTGAGCGAGTCCCGCCGCACCCCTCCGGCGGCATCCTTTCAAGCATGTAGTTGGGTCCCGCACCCCCGGGCTCGGGTGCCCGGGTGCTAGGCTCCACGGGGCGTGGAACTCAACGAGATCCTCCAGGTTGCGCTGCGCGGTGGCGCGAGCGACATCCACCTCAAGGCCGGTCTGCCCCCGATGTTCCGGGTGGACGGCTCGCTGGTCCCGCTGAAGGACGGCAAGCGGCTGCCTCCGGAGGAGGTGGCGCGGATGGCCTTCGGGATCATGAACGAGTACCAGCGGGACAAGTTCAAGAACTCCAACGAGGTGGACCTGGCCTACGGCGTCCCCGGCCTGGGGCGCTTCCGGGTGAACGTCTTCCAGCAGCGCGGCACCCTGGGCGCCGTGCTCCGGGTCATCCCCTTCAAGGTGATGACCATCCGGGACCTCCTGCTTCCCCCGGTGCTCGAGTCCATCGCCCTGGAGGAGCGCGGGCTGGTCCTGGTCACCGGCACCACCGGATCGGGCAAGAGCACCACCCTGGCGGCGATGATCGATCACATCAACGCCAACGAGACCGACCACATCATGACCATCGAGGATCCGATCGAGTTCCTCATCCGCGACAAGCGGTCGATCGTGAACCAGCGCGAGGTGGGGGTGGATACCATCTCCTTCAGCCAGGCCCTGAAGAGCGCTCTCCGCCAGGACCCGGACGTCATCCTGGTGGGCGAAATGCGCGATCTCGAAACCATCGAGACGGCGCTCACCGCCGCCGAGACCGGTCACCTGGTCATGTCCACCCTCCATACCCTGGACGCGACCGAGACCATCAACCGCATCGTGTCGGTGTTCCCGCCCTACCAGCAGAAGCAGGTGCGCCTGCAGCTGGCGAGCGTGCTCAAGGCGGTCATCTCCCAGCGACTCGTCCCTCGCGCCGACGGCAAGGGCCGGGTGGCGGCAGTGGAGGTGCTCAAGGCCACCGCCCGGGTCCGCGAGCTCATCGAGGACAAGGACCGCACCAAGGAGATCCCCGACGCCATCGCCCAGGGGCACCAGAGCTACGGGACCCAGACCTTCGACCAGTCGCTGATGAGCCTGGTGCGCCAGAACATCATCACCTACGAGGAGGCGCACCGGCAGGCGACGAACCCCGACGACTTCGCGCTCCGGTTCAGCGGCATCAGCGCCACCAGCGATGCGCGCTGGGACGACTTCGAGGGCCCCTCACCGGACGGGAACTCGGCACCGGGCAGCCTGGCCTTCGCCCAGCGCGGTGCTCCCGCGGTCCCGGCGGGCCCGCCTGCCCAGGCCGGCGCGCCCCCGCGTCCGCCCACGCCGGCCCCGGGCACGCCGCTGGGGCGCATCAACCCGACCAACCCCCGCCCCGCCGGCACACCGCCCGCGTCGAAGCCGGCAGCTGGCTCGACCGGCCTGCCGGCCGCGGAGGACGACTTCCACATCGAGCGGTTCTGACCGGCGCGGCGGGCGCACCCCGGGCCCGGAGCTCAGATCAGCTCGGACAGCACCCGCCGCAGCCGCGCGCGCCGAAGTGGCCCGATGAGCCGCATCTCGGCGAGGTGATCCACGAACTCGGCCAGTGCCACGCGCTGCTCCGCCTCGAGCCGCGTGGCCGCCGCCTCCAGGTGCTCGCGGCTGATGAGGTCCGGCCCTTCCGACCAGGCCACCCCGCAGAGCGCCTGAGCCGCGATGCGCCGCATCCGGCGCTCGGCCCCGTCCGTTCCACCGGCGAAGGCGCTCTCCAGCGCCGTCACCCGGTCGGGGGTGAGCGTGGCCAGCTGGGCCAGCGTCTCCAGCGACTCGGCCACGAACGCCGCGTCGAATCCGTCGGCCGGCGTGTCGTCGCCGAAGGCCTCCTCGAGCAGCACCGCGCCCAGGAGCGCGTGGATCTGATCCTCCGTGGCCCCCTCGGCCCGCAGCGCGCCCCACGCCCGTTCCAGCGGGCCCACCAGCCGGTCGTCGTCGCCGAGGACGGTGGTCGCGGTCTGGGCGGCGAGCGCGAGCAGCGCGTTCTGCGCCTCCTCGGGGGGATGGGCCTTCCCCGCGGCCCGTTCCACCGCCGTCCAGAGGTCCGGCCGGGCCCGCGCCGCCGAGACGAACGCCTCGTCGGTCGGCTCGTCGGGCGCGCATCCGTTCCGGCGCTGCCAGACGCCCCACGCGGTCTGAAAATCCATGTACCGTCCCAGGGCGGGGTGCATGCACCGTGAGGCGTAACACCGCTGGAGCCGCCGGGGGAACGGGTCTTCGTGCGCTGCGCACGCTTGCTCGGCGCGAGGTGTCCGAGGCCGCGCTCCGGGAAGCGCTGCGTCGTTCCGGCCTCGGGGAGGACGAGGTGGAGGCCGAGCTGCAGGCCGTCATCCGGCTCGGCGCGCTCGACGATCGCCGCTCCGCCCGCGCCCGTGCCCGCGCCCTGGTCCTCCGGGGCGGATGGGCCCGCGGGGCGATGCTGGCCCGCCTGATTCAGCAGGGCTACGCGGTCCCCCTCGCCGAGGAGGCGCTGACCGAGGTCCTCCGCGACGAGGGCTGGGATGCCCGCACCACCGCCGCCCGGCTCATCCTCCGCGGCGAGCCCCTCCGGCGCTCCGTGCGCCGGCTCCTCGCCCGCGGCTTCGACGCCGCCCTGGTCCGGGAGCTGCTGCCCGGGGTGGAAGGGATGGAGGAAGGAGGCTAGGGTGTTCGCCCCCTCGATGCGCCTGCACCGCCTCCTCCTGCTCGCCGCCCTGGTCCTCGCCCCCGCCTGTGGCCTGTTCTCCAACAACGGGGACTTCGGCGAGCCCGACTACGCGAGCGAGGCCAGCACCAACCTCAAGCGCGGCGACGAGGCGCTCGACAGCAGCCAGTACCAGCTGGCCGAGAAATACTACGAGCACGTCAAGACCAAGTTCCCGTTCCTCGAGGCCTCGCGCCAGGCCGAGCTCCGGCTCGCCGACGTCTCCTTCGAGCGCGAGCTGTGGACCGAGGCCGCCGACCGCTACACCGGCTTCGTGAAGCTGCACCCCACGCACGCCAAGGTGGACTACGCCGCCTACCGCGCAGCCCTGGCCCACTACCGCGACATCCCCAGCGACTGGTTCATGCTCCCGCCCTCGAGCGAGAAGGACCAGACGCAGGTCCGCGCCGCCTGGGAAGCGCTGAACGACTTCACCCGGACCTTCCCCCAGTCCCAGTACATCGAGGACGCGAGGAAGAAGCAGTCCGAGATCCGCGACCGGCTGGTGCGCCACGAGGTCTACGTGGCCGACTTCTACGAGAAGCGAGACCGCTGGTCGGCCGCCGCCGGCCGGCTGGAGACGGTGGTCCAGAAGTACCCTGGCCCGGACGACGAGAAGTACCTCTTCCGTCTGCACGACCTGTACTCGCGTCTCAAGGACCAGAACAGGGCGCGCGATGCGCTGCAGCGGGTCATCACCCGCGTCCCGGGCACGCCTGCGGCCGAGAAGGCGCAGAAGATGCTCGGCTCGTGACCGAGGACGGCCGTCGCGGGACACGGGCGGTGGCGGTCCTCCTCGGCCTGGCCGGCCTCGCCGGCGCGGTGTGGGCGCTGCTTCCGCGAATGCTCGGCGCCGCGGGCGGCCCGGAGCCGGAGCTGGTCGCGGCGCTCCGCACCGCCGAGCTGGCCCACGCGCCGATCCCCGTTCCGGGAGGGCCGGCGTTCGAGCCGCGGACCCTCCGCTTCGACCGCTTCAGCGTCACCGTGGACGCTGACCGCGCCGCGGTCGTGGCCACGCTCGATGCTGCGGGCACCTCGGGTGGCGTCGAGGTGTCGTCGCTGGGGAGGGAGCGGGTCCGGTTCCTTCGACGGGGCGGGCGGTGGGAACCGGACGGCCCGCTGGCGCCGTCGCTGTCCGCCGCGCTGGCGCTCCTCTGGCACCGGGCCGGCCTGCTCTCGGGCAGCTCGGCGGAGGCCCTCGGGGTGCTGGTCGCCCCCACCGACCGCGGGCGCTCGGTGGCGGATGCGCGGATCGACTCCGTGCTGCGCCTTGCTGGGCATCGGTGGGAGCCGCGCGCCTGGTATCTCCGATCCGAGCGTGAGGCGGTGCTGGTCACCGAGGAGGCAATCCTGACTTCCACGACCAGGGATCCCGAGCCCCGGACCGGACGGCTCCGGCTCCGGTCCTCCGGCGATGCTGGAGTTTTCGTCTTCGACGGGGCCTTGCTGTAGGGTGGTCTGACGAAGATGGCAGCGTCGAGCGGCGACACGGCCTGGGCCCTCCGGTTCATCTCCGGCAAGTACCAGGGGGGCGAGTTCCCCCTGAAGATGAACCGTCAGGTGACCATCGGGCGCTCGAGCGAGCTGGACATGGTCCTGGTCGAGGACATGGTCAGCAGGAAGCACGCGAAGATCACCGTCGGACCCGGCAAGGTGCTGATCGAGGACCTGGGCAGCACCAACGGCACCTTCGTCAACGGGGAAAAGATTCGCCAGGCCCGGCTGAAGGAGGGGGACCGGATCCTCATCGGCACCTCCATCCTCAAGCTGGTCCAGCGCGAGGCGGGCGCCCAGACGGACATCTCGGACGCCGAGATGCGGGAGCGGCTGGAGGAGGCGGCCCAGGTCCAGGCGGCCAAGACCAGCAAGACCTCCTCGATGACCGGGAAGATCGAGGACATCCCGCTCCCGGACCTGCTGCAGCTCTTCCACACCTCGAAGAAGAACGGCGTGCTGGTGGTGACCGGCGCACACGAGGGCCGCATCTACCTGCGCCAGGGGCGAGTGTACTACGCGGTGGTGGACGGCGACCACGCGCTCGGTCCGCAGAAGAGCTTCAACCGGATCATCACCTGGGAGGAGGGGGACTTCGAGCTGCAGCCCCCCGACGGCCAGGAGTTCATGGTCGAGCTGGATCGCTCCACCGAGGCGCTCCTGATGGACGCGCTGCGGCTGCTCGACGAGTTCAAGCGCGTCGAGGCGCAGCTGCCGCTGCCCGAGGCCCCGCTCCTCCTTCGCCGGCCGCTGGTGCCCCGGCTCCGGGACCTCACCCCGGAGCAGATGGATCTGCTGCAGCTGGTGCACAACCACGGCACGCTTCGCGCGGTGATGGACCACTCGGAGGCCGACGACGTGACCATCGCCGAGGCCATCGTGGAGCTCATCCGCAAGGATTACGTGCGCGCCGGCTGAATCCCGGGCAGAACAGCGCCATGAGCCCACAGACGCCGCGGCGACTGACCCAGTTCAGTCACTGCGCCGGTTGAGCCGCCAAGCTCCGACCGGCGCACCTGGCGCAGGTCCTGCGCCGCCTGAAGACCAGGAAGGATCCGCGGGCGCTGGTGGGCTTCGCCACGCACGACGACGCCGCGGTGTACCGTCTGTCGGCCGACCAGGCGGTGGTCTCCACCGTGGACTTCTTCCCCCCGGTGGTGGACGACCCCTTCGCCTTCGGGGAGATCGCCGCTGCCAACGCACTCTCGGACATCTGGGCGATGGGCGCCCGCCCACTGTTCGCCCTCAACCTGGTCGCCTTCCCGACCCAGACGCTCCCCATGGAGACCTTGGCCCGCATCCTCGAGGGTGGGCAGAGCAAGGCCGACGAGGCCGCCATCCCCATCCTCGGTGGGCACTCGGTGGACGACCCCGAACCCAAGTACGGGATGGCGGTCACCGGGGTGGTGCATCCCCGGCGCATCCTCACCAACGCCGGGGGTCGACCCGGGGACGTGCTCCTCCTCACCAAGCCGCTCGGCTCGGGCATCGCCACCACCGCCATCAAGCGCGGCCTGGCCTCGCCGGAGCTGGAGCGCGCGGTCATCGCGCTCATGTCCCGGCTCAACCGCGCCGCGGGCGAGGTCTTCGCCTCCGGGCGCTTCCCGGTGCACGCGCTGACCGACGTCACCGGATTCGGGCTCCTCGGGCACCTCGCGGAGATGGCGCTGGGGGCGAAGCTGCGGGCCCGCCTCTTCCTCGAGCGCATCCCCATCCTCGCCGGCGTGCCGGCCCTCGCCGAGCAAGGCGTGGTGCCGGGTGGGACCACCGCCAACCTCGAGCACTTCGCCGCGCACGTGCGGTTTCCCCGCGGGTTGCCCGAGCCCATCCGCTGGGTGCTCGCCGACGCGCAGACCAACGGCGGGCTCCTCGCCGCGGTCCCGCGCGCCGCTCTCCCGAAGGCCGAGCGAGCGCTCGCCCGGTCAGGGGTCGAGGCCGCGGTCGTCGGGGAGCTGACGCGGGGCCTCCCGCGGATTGACGTGGAGTGAAGCCAGCCTTGCGTCCCTGCGAGCGATGAACAGTTTGCACGGCTCCTGAACACGAGGAGGAGTGCATGAAGCGACTGATCATCGGAATGACGGCGGCGATGGCGCTGGCCCTGGTGGGCACCGCGCGGGCGGACGACCTCACCAAGACCACCGAGAGCAAGACCACCGTCAAGAAGAACGCTGACGGGACGAGCTCGGTGAAGACGGAGAAGAAGTCGAAGACCGACCCGGCAGGCGCTGCCAACGCCACGACGGATACCAGCACCTACACCAAGGACACCGACAAGAACTCGATGGGTGGCACCACCACCAAGGTGGAGAAGAAGGCGAAGCACGACGCTCCGGGCACCGCCGCCGATCGCAGCTCCGAGACCAGGGAGACGATCGAGAAGGACTCCCAGGGCAACGTGGTGAAGCACGAGAAGACCGGTCCGGACGGGACGACCAGCACCCTCAAGTAGGCCCTGGTCGTCGTTGCAGTAACATGCCGGGGCGGATGTCCTCCGCCCTGGCGCTCTGCACCGCGCTGCTCGTCGCCGCCGCACCGGCTGCCCGGCCGCGCGTGGTGCTCGACCCGGGCCACGGGGGCGCCCAGGAGGGGGCGATCGGCCCCGACGGGCAGCTGGAGAAGGCCTTGTCGCTCGACGTCGCTCGCCGGCTCAAGGCCGCGCTGGAGCGCGAGGGCGTGGAGGTGCTCCTCACCCGCGAGCAGGACGTGCAGCTGGCGCTCGCCGATCGGGTCACCTTCGCCAACCAGGCGCGGCCCGCCGTCTTCGTCTCCTTGCACCTGAACTCGATGCCCACCCGGAGGCTCCGGGCGAAGCTCGAGGGGGTGCAGACCTTCTTCCTCTCCGCCAGCGCCTCGGGGGAGGACGCCCGCCGGGTGGCGGAGCTGGAGAACGCGGACTCGGCCGGGGCCGGCGCGCCCGAGCCCACCGACACCCTGGCCTTCATCCTCTCCGACCTTCGGCGGAGCGAGGCCCACGCCGACAGTGCGCGGCTGGCCTACGCCATTCATTCTCGCCTGGTCGCCGCCTCGGGCGGGAACGACCACGGGGTGCAGCAGGCGCCGTTCTACGTCCTCACCGGGGTAGAGGCCCCGGCGGTGCTGGTGGAGTTCGGGTTCATCTCCCACCCCGAGGAGAGCCGGAAGCTCTCCCGCCCCGAGTACCGGGACCGCATCGCCCAGGCCATCGCCGACGGGCTCCGGGCCTTCCTGGCCCAGGTGACCGCGCGGGATCGCCGCCCGGTAGCGTCGACCGAACCACCCTGAGCCCCTGGCCTCCGGCGCGGTGAGCGCGGTGGAGTGCCTCCACGACGCGCTGTCGATGCCCACCAGCGGTGCTGATCACCGGGTTGGTGTCGCCTCTCCAGCCTTGATAAGCCCACACCTTCCGCATGCGTTCCTTCGACCGTGGCCCGCTCGATCTCCGTCCGCTCACCATCACCCCGGGCATCTCGCGGCACGCCGAGGGTTCGGCCGAGGTCCGTCTCGGCCACACCTGGGTCCGCGTCACCTGCTCCGTCGAGGAGCGCGTTCCACCCCACCTCCTGGGGAAGAACAGCGGCTGGGTGACGGCCGAGTACGGGATGCTCCCCCGGAGCACCAACACCCGCACGGCGCGCGAGGCGGCGAAGGGGAAGCAGAGCGGCCGGACGCAGGAGATCCAGCGCCTCATCGGGCGCGCGCTCCGGGCCTCGGTCGAGCTGACCCAGCTCGGGCCGCGGACCTTCACCCTGGACTGCGACGTCATCGAGGCCGACGGCGGCACGCGCTGCGCCTCCATCACCGCGGCCTACGTGGCCCTGGCCCAGGCGGCCCGGAACCTCCAGGGCCGGAAGCTCCTCTCCAGCGTGCCGAAGATGGTGCCGGTGGCCGCAGTCTCGGTGGGCATCGTGAAGGGAACGATCGTGACCGACCTGGACTACGAGGAGGACAGCGCCGCCGAGGTGGACATGAACGTGGTCGCCACCGGCGAGGGCAAGCTGGTGGAGGTGCAGGGCACGGCGGAGAAGGGCTCCTTCGCCCGCGCCGAGCTCGACGCGCTGATCGACGCCGGTCTGTCCGGGGTGGCGCGGCTGGTCGACGCGCAGCGCCGTGCGCTGGGCGGATGAGGCTGCTGGTCGCCACCCGGAACGCCGGGAAGCTCCGCGAGGTCCGGGCCCGGGTCCGCGGGCTGGACGTGGTGTCGCTGGACGACATCCCGCCGATGCCGGAGGTCGAGGAGACCGAGGACACGCTCGAGGGCAATGCGCGGCTGAAGGCCCTGGCCGCCGCGCGAGGTACGGGGCTGTGGAGCGTGGCGGACGACTCGGGCCTCTTCGTCGACGCGCTCGGCGGAGCGCCCGGTGTCCGGTCCGCCCGGTACGCGCCCGGACCGGACGCGGCCCGGGTGCAGAAGCTCCTCCACGAGCTCGAGGGCGTGGGCGACGGCGAGCGCGGCGCGTCGTTCCGCTGTGTCCTGGTGCTCGCCTCGCCGGACGGCGAGGTGCGGTTCGCGCGCGGGGACTGTCGGGGGACCATCCTCCGCTCCCCTCGCGGGAGCGGAGGCTTCGGGTACGACCCGGTGTTCCTCCTTCCGGAGCTCGGGCGGACGATGGCCGAGCTCACTCTCGAGGAGAAGGGGCGAGTCTCCCATCGGGCCCGCGCGCTGGACGCGCTCCAGCCCGAGCTCGCGGCGCTGGAGCGCTCGTCCGCATCCCGATAAGCCATCGCCGGCACCCCCGGTCGCAAGCTGTCTGGCCACGGCGTACGAGTTCTGAGGCGGCCGACCGTGACGGGCGGGGCAATCGCCGCCCTCTCAGGCCGTAGTGCCCCGGACGGCCCACCCCGGAGGTTCCCATGCCCTTCGATCCCAGCGACCTGGCGTCCATCGTCGGAACCATGTTCGTCGGTGCCTCGACGCTGCTCCTGACCGCGGCGATCGCCTGGCGGCTGGCGGTGAAGCCCACGATGCGGGCCCTGCTCGAGTACCGGACCGCGCGCGGGGTAGGGGATCCGCAGCTCCTCCGCCGTCTGTCGGAGCTCGAGGACGAGGTCCGGGCGCTGAAGGCCCAGCTCAACCAGCTGCCGGAGGGGAGCGTCTCGCGCGGGCTGGTCGAGGCGCCCTGGCGGCCGGGCCGCGAGCGGGCCTGAGTCCTCGGGTCGGGCTCGCCTTCAGCGGGTCGCCTGGGGGGTGACGCGCTCGTCGAGGACGCGCTCGAGGAACGTGAGGTCGAGCCAGCGGCCAAACTTGCAGCCCACCTGGTGGAGCGTCCCGGCGCGCTGAAAGCCGAATCGCTGGTGCAGGCGAATGGAGGCGTCGTTGTCCGCGTCCACGCCGGCGACCATCACGTGCTTTCCGAGGGTGGCAGCGCGGAAGAGGAGCACCCGCAGCAGGGCGCTGCCCACGCCTCGACCGCGGACATCCGCCCGGACGTGGACGCTGTGCTCCACGGTGTGTCGGTACCCGGGCCAGCTCCGGAAGTCGCCGAAGCTGCCGAACCCCAGGACCCCGGAGTCGTCGAATGCGACCAGGACCGGATAGCCGAGCTCCCGCCGCGCCCGGAACCACTGCAGCCGGTCCTCCAGCGTCGTCGGCGTCTCGGAGAAGATGGCCGTCGAGGTGGAGAGCACGTCGTTGTAGATGGCGAGGATCGCCGGGACGTCGGCCTCGGTGGCGTCGTGGATCATGCGACCCAGGGTCCATCACCCGCGCACCTCCTCGCCAGCACAGCCGTGGCAAACCTTGACGCAGCCCGAGCCCTCGTGTTCTCTACGGTGCACGACTCGGGGCGTAGCGCAGCCTGGTAGCGCACCTGCCTTGGGCGCAGGGGGTCGGAGGTTCAAATCCTCTCGCCCCGACTCGAAGAACGCTCAGCTGGCCTTCAACGGGCTCCTGCGCTCGATGTGGCCGGCGTGCTCCGGCGCCCCTCCCGCCAGGCAGCGGGGGGAATGCCCACCACCTTCTTGAACGCCCGGCTGAACGCGGCCTCCGATGCGTAACCGACCTCCACCGCCGCCTCGAACACGCTGACGTTCCGCGAGCGGAGCAGCGTCGCTGCCAGCTGCATTCGCCAGCGGGTCAGGTACTGCATCGGCGCCTCACCGGCCAGCTGGGTGAACCGCTCGGCGAGGGCCGAACGCGACAGAGCCGCCTCCTTCGCCAGCGACTCCACCGTCCACGGCTCCGCCGGCCGGTCGTGCAGAGCCGCCAGGGCTCGACCGACGAACGGGTCGCGCAGTCCCGCGAGCCACCCGGTCTGTTCCGGCGGGAGCCCGGCCACGTGGCGGCGGATGACCTCCACGAACATCAGCTCGCTGGCGCGGGCCAGCACGCACTCACTTCCGGTCCGCGCGCCGGAGGATTCGGTGACTGCGAGCCGGGCCAGCGTCTGCAGCCATCCCCCGGCCTCGCGGGTACTCACCCGGAGCGTGCGTGGGAGCGTCGCCAGCAGCGGATTGAAGGGCCGGGCGTCGCACCCCACGAAGGCGCAGACCATCTGGGTGTGCGCGCCGCCGCCGCCCTCGCGCATCAGGAACGGAAGGTGACTCCCGGCCGGGCGGCGGTAGTCCTCGAGCGAGGGCCGGCCGCGCATCCCCGGGCTGCTGGACAGCACGTGGGGGTCGCCCTGGGGAAAGGCGATGACGTCCCCCTCGTGCAGGAGAACCGGCTCCTCGCCCACGATGCCGCCCCAGCAGCTGCCTCCGGTGACGAGGTGGTACTCGAGCACGTGCTCGGACCCGGGGAGCACGTGCGGCGCCACCTCCTGCGCCGGGAGCGCCTCGGCGGCGAAGGGGGCGGAGGCCTCGACCGAGAAGTAGACCGCACCGGTCAACCGGACCGCCCGCAACACGTCCGAGAGGACGTCGATGCTCATCGGCGCGGACGAAGGAGCAAGAGATGCGGAGTGCCAGTCAAGTGCGGCCCGGGCGGCGGAGGCATCCAGAACCCTGCAACGCCGTCCCAATTACCCCAGGAGCTCGTCTCGTGACCACCGTCTCTGCCAAGCACAGTTCCCCGACACCCCCGCCCGATCTCGAGGCCATCAAGTCGCGCCAGCAGGCGACCTGGGCCAGCGGCGATTACGCCGTCGTCGGCACCACCCTGGCCCTGGTCGCCGAGTCGCTGTGCGAGGCGGTCGACCTGCGCGCCGGCCAGGCCGTGCTGGACGTGGCCTGCGGCAACGGCACTGCGACCCTCGCCGCGGCGCGGCGGTACTGCAAGGTGACCGGCCTGGACTACGTGCCCTCGCTCCTGGTCCGCGCCGAGGAGCGCGCCCGGGCCGAGCGGCTGGACATCGCCTTCGTCGAGGGGGATGCCGAGGCGCTGCCCTTTGCCGACGCTCGGTTCGACGCGGCGATCTCCACCTTCGGGGTGATGTTCACCCCGGACCACGCTCGGGCGGCCCGAGAGCTGACCCGGGTGGTGCGTCCGGGCGGGAAGATCGGAGTCGCCAGCTGGACGCCCGACGGCTTCATCGGCCAGGTCTTTGCGCTGGTGGGCCGCAGCAGCCCGCCGCCCGCCGGCCTCCAGTCGCCCGCCCTCTGGGGCACCGCCACGCACTGCGAGCAGCTCTTCCACGGCGCCGCGGCAGCGGTCCGCTCCGTGCACCGCGAGTTCAGCTTTCGCTATCTGTCGGCCGAGCACTTCATCGACGTGTTCCGGACCTACTACGGGCCGATCCACAAGCTCTATGCGGCGCTTCCCCGGGAGAAGGCCGCGACCTTCACCGCCGAGCTGACCGACCTCATCGGGCGGTTCAACCGCGCCGACGACGGGACGGTGGTGATTCCCTCGAAGTACCTGGAGCTGGTCGTCTCCCGGCGCTGAGCTCGAGCGACCCGGCCGCCCCGGCCAGGCCGCAGGCGGCCCGGGGCGGCTCCCGGCGAAGCCTCACTTGGTGCCGACGAACTGCCAGGCGAATGGCTGAGACTGCGAGCAGCCGGCGGCCGTTCCGGAGGCCTTGGCGGTCAGCGTCTTCCCGTCCGAGCTGAGGGTGCCGGTACCACTGGTGAGGGTCACCGTCACCGCCGCGCAGGAGGCGATGGCGACGGGCTGGCAGGCCACCGTTCCGGCCCACGAGGCGCTGTCCCCGTTGCCGCTGGCGGTGATGCTCCCGGTGTTCTCCGGGCAGACCGGGGCGATGGTGAGCGTGCTCTCGGAGGGGAGGATGATGGTCACCTGGACGTTGTCGTCGGTCGACGAGAACGTGCCCATGGTGAGCGTGGCCGCCCCGTTCCACAGACCGGCGAACGCGGGGTTGAGCTTGTCGCTGCCGCAAGCGACCAGACCGACGGCGACGACGAGCAAGAGAGACCGCCTCATGACCTACCTCCTCTGAATCGAAAGCACGCTGCTTCGAAGGCCGCACCGCCCCGCAATGGTTGCGCCGGCTCCCGTGCGCAGCTGCACCCGCTGCGCGCGTTGGTGCCTCTCCGGGGCAGAGCCGCGGAGGCTGCATGCCCGGGGCCAATCGGTGGCTCGGCCGATGCACGACCTGCTGACCAGAGGAGGTCAGCCATGCGCGTCGAGGACATCATGACCAAGCAGCTGGAGACCTGCCGGACGGACGAATCGCTGTGGGTCGCCGCCCGGAAGATGTGGGAACACGACATCGGGTGCCTTCCGGTGCTGGGAGCAGACGGACGCGTGACCTCGGTCATCACCGACCGGGACATCGCGATGGCCGCCTATCTCAAGGGCAAGACCCTCGGGGAGATCGAGGTCTCCGAGGCCATGTCGCACCGGCTGGTGACGGTCCAGCCCGCGGACGGGCTCCGTGTCGCCGAGGACCGGATGCGCTCCGAGCAGGTGCATCGCATCCCGGTGGTGGACGCGCTCGGGTTCCTGAAGGGGGTGGTGACGCTGAACGACCTGGTGCACCACCTCCGGACGCTGAAGGCCCTGGAGGGTGTCGAGCCGGCGGAGATCGCCGGGACGCTCGCCGCCATCAGCTGCCCGCGGACGGTGCCGTCGGGCCACGCACAGGCCTGAGCCCATGGGCCGCCTGGGCCGCCTGCTGGACCCGAACAACCTCCGGCCGGTGTTCGACGCCCTCTCGGTGGGCCGGGACGGCTGGCGGGCCGTGCGGGAGGACTCGCAGTTCCTCGCCGTGCTGCGGCGGACGCTCCTGCCGCTGCCGACGGATCACGACCCCGAGCTCGACCCCGATCCGTTCCCTCCGTTCGAGCCGGCACCGGTCGCTGCGCTCCGGGGCGAGAAGATCGCCGTCGTCGTGTCGGGCGGAAGCGGTGCGACGAGCGCCTGCGTCGGGGTGCAGCGGGCCTTCGAGGAGGCGGGTCTCGAGCCCGTCGCGCTCTCTGCGTCGTCGGGAGCGGTCCTCTTCGCTCTGCTCTGGGCCTGTGGCCTCGACTCGGCGACCATCGCCCGGTTCTGGCTCTCGCTCCGCCGGGAGGATTACCTGGACGTGGACTGGGGCGCCCTGGTCCGTTCCGCCGGACAGGCGATGGGCGGCTGGGCGGGGCTCCTCCGGGGCGAGGCGCTGGAGCGTTCCATACGCAGGCTGGTGGGCAATCGCCGGCTGGGCGAGACCCGCGTTCCGTTCTCCATGCCGGCCTGGAACATCGACCGGAACCGGGTGGAGATCTTCGGCACCCGCACCACGCCCGATCTGCCGGTGGCCGTCGTGGCCCGCACCGCAGTCGCCATCCCGATCTTCGTCGAGCCGGTCCAGATCGGCGCCCACAGCTATGGCGACGGGGGAATCATCGACATCTTCCCCGTCCGGCCGGTGCTGGAGCTGAAGCCCGACCGCGTCCTGGGGCTCAACTGCTACCTGCCGGTGGGCTTCGAGGGCGAGGACGTCACCGGCTGGCGCCAGCGCTCGTTCGCCATCCTCCGCGCCAGCGGTCAGCTCCGGTGGTCGGGGATGGTGGCGCTGGCCCGGGAGCAGGCGCTCCTCGCCGGAGATCGCCTCACCCTGCTGCACCCGGTGCCGTACGAGGCAGTCCGCGGGGGCAAGTTCTACGAGACCTTCGTCGATCGGCGGCGGTGGCCGGGGTTCATGAACGCCGGGCGCGAGGCGACCCGGGAGCTCTTCGAGCGGCTCTCGCCCCTCCGCGCGGCTGGCTGATCAGCGCTGGCTGGGGCGCGGGGCGGGCGCCGGCCTTTCGCGGCATCTGGCCAAGCCGGTGAGCCTCGAGGAGATAGAGTCGGTGGTCAGTGGGGCGGAGCCCGCCCCCAGCCAGTAGGAGCGACCGATGGGAAAGAAGATCCTGATGCTGGTGGGCGACTTCGGCGAGGACTACGAGGTGATGGTGCCCTTCCAGGCGTTGCAGGCGGTGGGGCACACCGTGCACGCCGTCTGTCCGGGCAAGAAGGCGGGGGAGAAGATCCGCACCGCGGTGCACGACTTCGAGGGCGATCAGACCTACTCCGAGAAGCGCGGGCACGACTTCACCCTCAATGCCACCTACGCCGAGGTGAAGCCGCACGAGTACGACGCGCTGGTCATCCCCGGTGGCCGGGCGCCGGAGTACCTCCGGCTCGACCGGACGGTGCTGGCGACGGTGCGCCACTTCGCCGAGAGCAAGAAGCCCCTCGCCGCCATCTGCCACGCGGCGCAGGTGCTCGCCGCGGCCGAGGTCATCCGGGGCAGGAAGGTCTCGGCCTATCCGGCCTGCGCGCCCGAGGTGCGGCTCGCCGGAGGCGAGTACATCGACGGTCCCATCGACCGGGCGGTGGTCGACGGCAACCTGGTGACTGCGCCGGCCTGGCCCGCCCACCCGGACTGGCTCGCGAAGTTCCTGGACGTGCTGGGGACGAAGATCTCCCACTGAGAGCCTCCGCCCGGGAACTTGCGGGGGAGCGCGGGGCCAGCGTAGGACTCCCGACGGTCTGGCCCCGTAGCTCAACTGGATAGAGCGTCGGCCTTCTAAGCCGATGGTTGCGTGTTCGAGTCACGCCGGGGTCGCTGGGAAACGGCGCCACGCCGCACAGGCCCTGTCGCCGAACCACTCGTCCTTCACTCCAGCGCCACCTCCAGGCCGAAGAGCAGCAGCTCGATCCCCGGGTTCGGCGTCGCCAGCTTTCCGTTCGAGATGTGGGCGAAGCTCACCAGCCCCCGCAGCCCGGGGAGGAGAGGGAACCCGAGCTCGACCGACGACTTGAAGAGCAGGTGCGAGCCGAGGTCGCGCGCCCCGTCGACGGTACGAATCCCCGGGGCGAATCCTGGCGAGAGGGTCATTCCCCAGGCCAAGGGAATGTCGAGCAGGACGCCGGCGAAGACGTACTGGGTTCCGTCGGTGGACTGGAGCAGGCCGCCCGTGGGGCGCACCCACCACCAGTGGATCCCGGGCCGGAGCTCCAGCTGCACCGTCAGGGCGTGCTCGGCCGTGGCCCCCAGACCCCAGTAGCCACCCTGCAGCGCGCAGCGCGCCGGCTCCGCCCCGGTCACCCGAGAGAGCAGCAGCCCGGTCACCAGCACTCCGAGCTGCCATCTCACGCCCGCTCCGGAACCTCCCGTCCGACCATGCCCGAGCCCGAGACCCTAACCCGTGGACCGGTGCTGCCGCGTCAAAACCAGGGGGTTCCCCGCCCACCCCGGGCCGGCGCTGTCGATGGCCCGGCGACAGATCGCCGGAACGGATCAGCCCGTCCCGGCCGTGAGCGGAGCGAGCCGCCCCCCTTCGAGCCGGTAGCGTGCGGCCTCGAGCGCGGCGGACAGCTCCGTGTCATGGGTGACCACCACCTGGGGGATGCCCCAGGCGCGCACCGAGGCCACATGCCCCGCCACCTCGCGCTTGCGCTCGGGGTCGAGCGCGCTCGTCGGCTCGTCCCAGAGCAGCGCCGCGGGGCGACAGGACAGTGCGCGGGCGATGGCCACCCGCTGCCGCTCGCCGCCGGACAGCGACTGCGGCCAGGCGTCCGCCCGGTCCGCGAGGCCGAGGCGCTCGAGCCAGGCCCTCGCCTCGCGCTCCGGCTCGGGTGTGCCCCGGAGCCGCGGGGCGAGGGTGCAGTTCTCGAGCACCCGCAGATGCGGGAAGAGCTCCATCGACTGGAACACCAGTCCCACCCGGCCCAGCAGCGCCGCGTGCCCGGTCGGTGTCACCTCCAGCGGGCCCAGCGTCACCCGGCCGGCATCGAAGGTCTCCAGCCCTGCGAGACAGCGGAGGAGGGTGGACTTCCCCGACCCGCTCGGTCCGACCACCACCGCCACGCTGCCGGCCTCTACCCGCAGGCTCAGCCCGTCCAGCACTGAACGGCGCGCGGCCCCCACCCGCCGCACCAGTCCCTCGACCACGAGCGCGCTCACCGCGTCACCTCGAGGTGCTCGCCCAGCCGCCGTTCCACCCACCGCGACAGCCGGGCGAAGGGCAGCCCCAGCAGGAGGTAGATCGCCCCCACCAGCAGCCCGAGCCCCAGGTGCGCCCGGGTGGCGGCGGCGAGCGTGCCGTAGGTCTTGGTCAGCTCGGTCACCGTCACCACCGAGACCAGCGAGCTGTCCTTCAAGAGGGCGATGAAGTCGTTGGTGACGGGGGGCAGCGCGACCCGCAGGGCCTGGGGGGCGATGACGTGCCGCAGCGCCTGCCAGCGGCCGAGTCCGAGCACCCGCGCGGCGTCCATCTGCGCACCAGGGACGGCGAGAAGCCCCGCCCGGTCGTTCTCCGCCTCCGCCGCCGCGTAGTTCAGCCCCAGCGCGAGCCAGCCTGCCACCCACGGGCTGAGGCGGACGCCGAGCTCGGGCAGGCCGTAGTAGACGACGATGAGCTGGAGCAGCAGCGGCGTTCCGCGGAAGAGCTCCACGTAGCCGAGCGCGAGCGCCGGCAGCGGCGGCGGGCCGTGGACCCGGGCCAGCGCCAGCGCCGCGCCGAGCACCACCGCAAGGGACATCGCCGCCAGCGACAGGAGCAAGGTCACCGCCGCGCCGCGCCCCAGAGCCGACAGCACCGGCCCGGCGCCCGTGCTCCACCAGCCGCCGCCCTTCCGTGCACGCCAGGCCTCGAGCTCCACCGCCGGGCCGGTGGGCGCGGTCTCCACCGCCAGCGCCCGTCCGGTCTCGTCCGTCCAGAGCCCCCACCGCTGGAGCAGCGCAGGGAGCGTGCCGTCGCGAACCAGCGAGGCGAGCGCGGCGTCGAGCGCGTCCCGCAGGCCCCGGTCCTTGGCCCGCGCCACCACCGCGTAGCGGATTTCACCGAAGCCCGTCGGCAAGGTCGTCAGCTCGGGCCGCTCGCCGTAGTAGAGGGCCACCGGCGCGTCGAGCAGCACCGCATCGGTGCGCCCGAGCGCGAGGTCCCGGTAGGGATCCTCCTGCCCGCCGTCATAGGTCCGGACGTCGGCCCCGGCGGCGCGGAGCATCCGCTCGGCCAGCGTGCCCGGGAGCGTCCCCACCCGACGGCCGCGGAGATCGTCGAGGCTCGCCGGCGCGCGCGGGTCATTGCGGCGGACGGTCAACCGCTCGGGGCCCGCCCAGTATGGCCGGGTCAGCGCGTAGGCGCGCGCGCGGTCCTCGGTGGCCTCGATGCCGTTGAGGACCACGTCCACGTCCCCGCGCTCCAGCAGCGGCAAGAGCTGCGCGAAGGGTCCCTGGACGTGGCGCGCAGCTCGCCCCAGCCGGGCGGCCAGCAGCTCGGCCAGCTCGGCCTCGAAGCCGCGGACGTGCCCGGGTGGCTGCTCGAAGACGTAGGGGGCGCCTCCCTCGGCGTCCGCGCCCCAGCGGAGCTCGGGTGGAGCCGCGACCAGGGCGACCGAGGCGAGCAGGGCGGGAACGCACACCGCACCCATGCTAATCGGCCGGAGGTGATGGTTCACCGCCGGCACATCGCTCGCTCCGCGCTTGCCTCGGCCCTGATGGTCGTGACCGGCGCGAGCGCCAGCAGCTCGGACGAGGCCCCTCGTCCCGTCGCAGTCGTTCTCGCCCTCTCGTCCGGCTACTCGATGCCGATCGGCTCGCCGGACAGCGGAGCGCCGGATGCCGTCACCGGGATCCTCAAGGGCTTCGTCCCCATCGATCTCGAGGCCGGCGTCCAGCTCGGTTCCCACTTTCGCCTCCTCGCCTATGGCGGCGTGGGCCTCCTGGTCCGGAACACCCCCAGCTGTCGAACCGTCGAGTGCGGAGACCTGTCCCTCCACGCCGGAGGAAAGGTCGCCTTCATCGGGCGCGGCCCCGGAGGCTGGGACCTGATCGCCGCCCTGGGCGGCGGGTGGCATCGCCTCAAGCTCTCCGCCACCACCCCGGACACCAGCACCGAGGCGACCGCGAACGGGGTGGAGGGCATCCTGGAAGTCGCCGCCCTCTACCCGGTCGCCCCCGCCTTCGCGCTCGGTCCCTTCCTCGCCACCAGCATCGTCTCGTCGTCTGGCTGGACCAGCGTCGTCGACGCTCAGAGCAGCCAGACCACCGGCAACCACGTCGACGGAGCGTTCAGTTTCGGGTTCAAGCTGGAGCTCCGGCTCTGAGCCCGATCGCCGGCGCGGAGCCGTGGGGGGGGCCGTTCGGCGACCGACGGGCGGACCGCTGACTGTGTCGGTCGGTCTGTGGCATGCATACCGTTTCATGCTCGCCGCCGTCACGTTCGCCGTGCTCGCCGCTTCGCCCCCCGCGCCCTCGCCGGTCGAGGCCATCCTCGGCCGTGCCCTCACCGACGGCGCGACGCTCGCCACGGTGACGGACCTCTCAGACCGGATCGGCCCTCGCCTCTCCGGCTCGTCCGGCGCTGCCGAGGCGGTGCGCTGGGGCGTCGAGCAATTCCAGGCCGCCGGGGTCCCGGTGCGCACCGAGGCGGTGACCGTCACCTCCTGGACCCGGGGCGAGGAGCGCGGAGAGGTGCTCGCCGGCCCGGGCCATCGCGCCTGGCCGCTGGCGCTCACCGCGCTCGGGGGAAGCCCGCCCACGCCGGCCGGTGGCATCGAGGCGGAGGTGGTGGAGGTGACCAGCCTCCAGGCGCTGGCCACCGCGCCGGTGCAGGGCCGCATCGTCTACTTCCATCACCGGATGTCGACTGCCGAGGGCTACGGCGAGGCGTCCGAACTGCGCAGCTTCGGGCCGGAGAAGGCCGCCGAGCGCGGGGCAGTGGCGACGATGGTCCGCTCCGCGGCCAGCGCCTCGCTCCGCACGCCCCACACCGGGGTCGTGGTGTTCGGGCCCGGGAAGCGGCCCATTCCCGCTGTGGCCATCGCCACCGAGGACGCCGAGGCGCTCCACCGCTGGCTGGCCGCCGCTCCGGTGCGGGTGCGGCTCACCCTGGGTTGCCGGAGCGGGGCGGACGTGGTCTCGGCCAACGTGGTGGGGGAGATCCGCGGACGTGAGCGTCCGTCGGAGATCGTCCTCCTCGGCGCGCACCTCGACTCCTGGGACCTCGCGGTGGGCGCGCAGGATGATGGAGCGGGGGTGGCGATGGTGCTGGAGGCGGCGCGGCTGATCGCCCGGATCCGCCCCGCGCCGCGCAGGACCCTCCGCTTCGTCCTCTTCATGAACGAGGAGAACGGCGGTGCCGGCTCGCACGGCTACGCCGATGCCCACGCCGGCGAGGTGCACGTCGCCGCGCTGGAGGCCGACGCCGGAGCCGGCCGGCCGATCTGGGTGGGGGTCCGTGGCGGAGAGGGAGCCGAGTCCTTCCTCGGCCCACTGCTGCAGCCGCTGGCCGCGCTGGGGGTCGACCCGCAGCCGCGGAGGACCGCGCACCACGGGGCGGACCTCACCGCTCTGGCACGAAAGCGTGGGCTCCCAACCGTTCACCTCTGGCAGGATCCCACGCACTACTTCGACGTCCACCACTCGGCGGCGGACACCCTGGACAAGATCGACCCGGTGGCGCTCGCCCAGGCGTCCGCGGCGACTGCCTGGCTGGCGTGGGCGCTGGCCGATGCTGCGGGCGCCCTCGCTCCGCCTCCCATCGAATCCCCGGAAAGGGTGCGCTGAGCAGGACACCTCGGGACACCGGGTGGGCGAGGCGAGCACATTGTCCGCTCGCGTCATGCTCGTCTACCGTTCCGGTCGTGCCCCATCGACGTGTGTTGGTCCTCGCCTGCCTGTGGGCGCTGGCAGGGTGCGCGGGCTCCCTGGACAACCCGGATCGCTTCGGCGACGGCGGATCGAACCTCAACGGCTACGTGTGCCCCAGCCTGGGCCAGCCGGCCAAGGCCGAGGTCATCCTCAAGAAGTGCGTCTCTGGCTGTCACTCGGCCTCGGTGCACGTGAGCGGGCTGGACCTCGAGTCGCCGGGGACCGGGGCGCGCCTGGTGGACGTGAGCACCACCGCCTGTCCGCCCCGTCGCCGGGTGGACCAGGTCGACGGCGGCACGCTCCAGGAGCTCATCACCCAGAGCAGCCCGACCTGCACCTCGTCGATGCCCCCCGGTGGCGGGCTCACCAACGCGGAGATCGCCTGCATCGTCGAGTGGACGCGCAACCTCGCCGACGGGGGCCAGGAGTGAGGACCCCCGCCCTGGTGCTGGTCCTCGCCGTCCTGGTGGGAAGCCCGGCGCTCGCGGCCTCGAAGAAGGCGAAGCCCGCCGCCTCCGCGTCGAAGAGCGCGCGCCGCTACGGCGTGCTCGCCACCGGACCGAGCGCGGCGGTGGCGAGCAAGGCCGCGGTGGGCGCCTTGAAGGGCGTGGCCGTCCCGGACAACCGGCTCCAGGCGGAGGCCCAGAAGTACGGGGTGGCCCTGGGCACCGACTCGGCGTACCAGGCGCTGGCGCTGGGGATGAAGCTCGATGCGGTGGTGCGGATCAGCACGCTGGACAAGGGGACCAGCCAGCTCGCGGTGGTGCAGGTGCGCGACGGCGCGACCGGGGCCATCGTCGACGATGCCACCTGGAAGGCCCCCAGCAGCAAGGCGCTGGGACAGGTGCTGTCCAAGCAGCTGAAGCCGCGCTTCCAGCGCTCGCTGGGGGGGACCAGGGCGCCGCGGCCCGGCTCACTGCAACCGGTGCCGGTGGGAGGCGTGGCCGCGGTCGCCGCTGCGCCTGCCGCCTCTGCGCCCCCGCAGCCCCAGGGAGCCACGGCCGCCTTCGGGCCGGCTCCAGCCCCCGGCGAGCCGGCGCTTCCCACCGGCGCGGCACCGCCGCTCCCCACCGCCGCTGCCACCGCGGCGGCCGCGCAGTCCGACCCGGGCATCGTGGGGGGGACGGTGAGCGCGGAGGCCGCCTCGCGCGAGTCGCAGCGCCCTGCGCTCGACATCGCCGCGGGGGCCGCGCTGTTCACCCGGAACTTCACCTACAAGGACGACCTCTACCAGTCGCTCCAGGGCTACTCCCTCGGCGCGGCGGTGGCTCCGGCGGTGGAGCTCACCTGGGCACCGCTCTTCGGCGGGCGCGGCTACTTCACCGGCCACATCGCGATGTCGGTGGGACTCCAGTCCAAGGCCCAGGATGGGACGAGCTACCCGACCCAGGCGCTGGTCTGGGGCGCGGGGCTCGGCTACCGCTTCCTCATCGGCGAGAAGTCGCACCTGGGGCTCGAGGCCCGCTTCGAGCGGCAGACGTTCACCATCTCCGGGACCGCCTCGAGCCCCAAGCCGGACATCCCCGACGTGGGCTACTCGGCGCTGGCGGCCGGGGTGGACCTCCGCTTCTCGCTCTTCGGCCCCGTCTCGCTCCTGGGCGGGGTGGCGTACCGCCACCTCTTCGCGGTGGGGGAGATCGGCTCCGCGGCGTGGTTCCCGCGACAGTCGTCGATGGGCCTCGATGCGAACCTGGGCCTCGGCATCGAGCTCGGGCGCTCGTTCGAGATCCGGGTGATGGGCGCGCTCCAGCGGTACGGCTTCACCTTCAATCCCGAGCCCGGCGACCCGCACGTGGCGGGCGGAGCGACGGACACCTACCTCAGCGGCGGGATCTGGCTGGCCTGGCGGCTGTAGCGCTCAGGGCTCCCCGGCCTCGGTCAGCGAGGCCGCGGGGAGCGAGAGCGTGTTCCCGCCCGGTCCGAGGGGAAGGAAGAGACGCAGGCGCGCCCCGGCCGTGGCCCCGGTGGCCGGGAGGCGTTTCCCCTCCAGCACCGACCGCGCACAGGCGACGAAGCGATCGTTGACCGGTCCTTGGGCCTCGAGCCTGCTGGCCACCACCCGCACCGCGTCGCCCTCCGCGACCGTCTCCAGCACCAGCGCGGCGCGCTCCCCGGGGGGCCGTCGCACCGGGTCCGCTGGACAGCGCGCGAGCTCGTCCTTGAAGCCGCCGAGGTCGCGGATCAGCTCTCCGCGGAGCTGAAGGCGAGCGGGGAGGGTGAGCGCGGTGGCGGGAAGGAGCGGGCGCGGCGGCTCGGGCGTGGTGGCCGGAGGAGGGTGGGGCGGTTCGCGCACCGGAGCCGGGGGAGGCGGAAGGGGAGGCGGCTCCGGCGCGGGGCGGGCTGCGGGCCGCGCGGCCGGGAGGGGCTCGGGCTCCGGGCGCCGGGAATCGCCCGGAGTGAGCAGGCTCCCCAGGCCCAGGCCCAGGACGGCCAGGAGCAGGAAGGCAGCCCCGGTCCCGAGGACCCACAGCACCCGACGGACGAGCGGCTTGCTGCCCCCGCTCACCTGGCCGCGCTCGCTCCCGTGCCCCATCCGGGGCCGAGGCATGTCACAGGAGCACGTGCACCTGGAAGAGGGCACCCACGCTGCTGGTGGAGCCGCCGATCTGGGGTTGCTGCCGGAAGAAGAGGTCGATCCGCAGCTCGAGGTGGCTCCAGGGGAACCAGTCCACGGTGATCCACTCTCCGGTCGCGACCCCGCCCACGTCGCCGTATTGTTTCAAGGTCTCGAAGGCCGGCATCAGGTGGAACCCCTGGATGGGCTCCCAGTCGAGCTGGGTCCAGGTGGCCGAGCCCGCCTCGAGCACCCCCGTCCCCAGCCGTTGCTGCAAGATCACGTCGGCCTCGCCGAGGAGCCCCAGCTGCGGGAGGATGCCCCAGCGCAGGAATGCGCCGTGTGCCTGTCTGAGGGTGGGAACCTTGGTGGACAGGCCGAGGTCGGCGCGGGTGACGAGGCTGCTCAGGCCGAGCGCCGTCGAGGGCGCCACCATCGCCTCGACGTACCCGGAGTAGCCGCGCTCGCGGTAGTCGTCCGGCTTCAGCTGGTAGTTGCCGGCGATGGCCATGATCTCCCCGCGGACCGTCTCCCCGGCGAGGAGCAGCGACACCCCGTACTGCTGGTGCTCGTTGATGTCGGTCCGGGTGGCCGAGCGCACCCAGGCGGTGTGCTCGACGTTGCGAAGCCCGAAGGGCAGGTTGATGCGCCCGCCACGGACCAGCCCCGCCTCCTCGCCGAGCTCCCACCCGGCCCAGAACTCGCGGGCGACGATGTTGTTCTGGGGCTTGGAGGTCACGCTGATCGCCGAGGCCGGGGTCTGGAGCCAGCCAATGGCGCCCGAGGCCCGGAACCGGCCGATGCGCAAGCCGGCACGGAAGTCCGCCAGCATGTGGATCCACCGCTGGTCGGTGGCGGTGCTTTGCTGCTGCCCGGAGTCGTTGTTGGTGGTGGAGCGGGCGAACAGCTCGCCCCCGCGGTAGGTGACTCCCAGGAACAGCCAGTCGGGGAGCTTGAACAGACCGAAGCCAAAGTCGGCGGCCGGGCTCGCCTCCTCGGTCTTCTCCGACGTCCACCGGGTGGCCATCAGCAGGTCCGACTGTGCCCGCCCGTAGTCGGTGAGCTGGCCGGCGCCGGAGGGGTCGATGTGGCAGACGCCGCAGCCGCTGTAGCCGTGGCGGATCATCCACGGGTACGCGTGCGCCGCGCCCGGAACGACGAGCGCGGCGAGCAGGAGGAGAAGCGGTCCGCCGCGGCGGCTACGTCTCATCCAGGACGAAGGCGACGTTGACGTCCACCGGCGGCTTCACCGTGGCGCCGAGGTAATTGGGGATCTCGATGCCGAACTCGCGAAAGTCGACCTTCAGGTCGCCCTTCACGTTGTAGGAGCGGCCCTGGCGCGTGGCCCGGTAGTGCACCGGGACGGTCTTCGACTGTCCGTGCAGGGCGAGCGTGGCGGGCACGGTGCCCTCGGTGGTCTGACCGTCGGTCGGGAACTTGATCGCGGTGCGCGACACCGCGAGCTGGGCGTTCGGGTACTTCTGGGACTCGAGGTACTTCTCCTGCATGTGGTGGTCGCGCACCGAGATGCCGGTCTCGAGCTTGGCCAGGGGTACGGTGACCACCAGCGCGTCGGGTCGGTCGGTGACCTGGAGGTCGGTGGACTTGCCCTCGATGCGCAGCCCCGCGGGACCCTGTGCGATGAAGGTGACCTGCGAGGGCTGGCGCGCCTTGAGGGCGGCAGTGGCGGCGGCGGGGAGCGCGGCCAGCAGGAGCAAGGAGAGGTAACGGTTCGTCTTGTTCATGACCATTGGCGACTCTAGCGCGTGGGGTTCGGAGAGAAACCCTCCTCAATTGCCGGGTGGAAGGGCCTTCCGTCAGAGCCCCAGCCGGAACCCCAGCTCCCCCCCGAAGACGGCAGCCCGCGCACTGTCTGCGCTTCCCGGGGCGTTCAGATTGTAGGTCTCCTGGGAAAACGTCCCGGCCAGGAAGACCCGGAGCAGCCGGGACACCTGCCAGGTCACGCCCAGCCGCCCGTCGAAGGCCGGACCGGCGCTCTCGTCGGGGAAGGCGGCGGCATCCAGACCGGTGGACAGGACCAGGAGGTAGTTGAATTCTCCGGTGAGCCCGAAGGCGCCGGCGATGGGCCCGCCGAAATCGAGGCCGAGCCGGAAGGCCTTGGCGTCGACGGTGGGAATGCCGTCCAGCTGCGTGCCCTGCGAGTTCGGATTGACGGACTGATGTGACAGATGAAAACCAATCGCCGGTCCGAGCGTCCAGCTCCCGAGCCGCAAGCGGACGCGCAGGCCGGTGTCCAGCCACCAGAGGCTCAGCGGGAACTTGGGTGCGGCCGGGTCGTTGCCGGCGAGCACCGTCCCGAGGGCCACCGCCCCGGACAGCTCCAGCCCGGCGGAGGCGAAGAATCCCTCGGCGGAGCGCAGGGGGTACACGCCCAGCCGCGCCCTGGGCTCGGTGAAGAGCGAGAGGTCGTAGGTCCGTAGCCCGCCGGCGGGGTTCAGGTTCGAGTAGGTCCAGCTCCGGTGGAGCACCTGGGCAGCGATCTCCGCCTCGAACAGGTCCGGCTTTTGCGGCCCACCGATGTCGGCCGCCGCGCCTGCCGCGAGCGCGACGTCGGTGCCTTCCGCGGGCGCGGCGATCTCCCCGGGAGGGGGAGGTGCGATCTCCCCAGGCGGAGGGGGGGCGATCGGGGGCGGGGCGGCGGCGGCCGCGGCCCCGGCGGCGGGCGGGGCTGCCTTCGGCGCTGGAGCGGCGGGGGCAGGCGCGGGGGCGGCACCCGGAGCAGGCCGTGCGGCGGCGAGGATTCCGTCGCGGATCTGCACCAGGGCGGTGGAGGAGATGCGCCCGTTGACGATGGTGTAGCGCTGGCGCCAGGCGCGCTGCCCGTCCGGAGTGACGAAGCTGACCTCGAGGACCTGAGGCCGCGTGGCCTTGGACAGTCCGCCCACCACCACCCCCTCGAGGCGGGCCCGCCGGACCTTGTCCCAGTCCACCTTCTTGCCGGTCATCACGTTGGAGGCGGGGACGCAGCCCATCTTCGCGCAGATGGTCGAGGCCAGCTGGCGCTCCAGGGTGTGGTTCCGGGGACCGCTGAGCGGGAGCACGGCGACCCGGGCGCCCGCAGGCGTGGCGGCGAGCACCAGGACGAGCGCGGCGAGGCGCGAGGCGGTGGACGGGGGCGTCAGTGCCTCTAGCTTGTCACGAGAGCCCTCGATCCATCACCCCGAACCTGCCCGTCCCCGTCCGTCGCCGCGGTGCTCTCCGGGCGCGGATGGTAGCCGGGCCAGGTTGGAGGCGGTGTCGACCAGGGCGATGTGGCTGAACGCCTGTGGAAAATTCCCCACCAGCCGCCCCACACGGGGGTCGTACTCCTCGCTGAGCAAGCCCACGTCGTTCCGCAGCGCCAGCAGCCGCTCGAAGAGTGCGCCGGCCTCGTCCTGGCGGCCGAGCATGGCGAGCGCGTCGGCGAGCCAGAAGCTGCAGGGCAGGAAGGCCCCTTCTCCCGGCGGGAGCCCGTCCACTCCGCTGGAGGCGTGGGTGCGGTAGCGCAGGACGAAGCCGTCGTCCATCAGCTCGCGCTGGATGGCGTCGACCGTCTTCACCACCCGCAGGTCCGACGCCGGAAGAAAGCCCACCTGGGGGATGAGGAGCAGGCTCGCGTCGAGCGCGTCGCTCCCGTAGTACTGGGTGAAGCTCCCGCGCGCCTCGTTCCATCCCCTCTGGCAGACGTCGGCGTGAATGCGGTCACGGACCGCGCGCCAGCGCTCGGCGGGGCCCCTCAGCCCGAACTGCTCCACCATCTTCACCGCCCGGTCGAGCGCCACCCAGCACATCACCTTGGAGTGGGTGAACTGGCGGCGAGGCCCGCGCACCTCCCAGATGCCCTCGTCGGGCTGGGACCAGTTGTGCTCCAGCCACTCCATGAGCTTGCACTGCACTCGCCAGGCGTTCTCGTCGTTGCGCAGGCCCACCCGGTGCGCGGTGTAGAGCGCGTCCATCAGCTCGCCGTAGACGTCGAGCTGGAGCTGGTTGACGGCGTCGTTGCCCACCCGCACCGGTCTGCTGCCCTCGTAGCCCGGGAGCCACGGGAGCTCGAGCTCGGTGAGGCGGCGCTCTCCCCGCACGCCGTAGAGCGTCCGGAGATCAGCGGGGCTTCCGGCCACGCTCCGCAGCAGCCAGTCGCGCCAGGCCTGTGCCTCCTCGCTGTAGCCGCCCTGGAGGAGCGCGTAGAGGCACAAGGTCGCGTCCCGGACCCAGCAGTAGCGGTAGTCCCAGTTGCGCACCCCCCCGAGCTGCTCGGGGAGGGAGGTGGTGACGGCGGCGACGATGCCACCGGTCGGCTCGTAGGTGAGGGCCTTCAGGGTCAGGAGCGAGCGGACCACGGCCTCGCGCCAGGGGCCCCGGTAGGTGCACCGGTCCGACCAGCGCTGCCAGGTGCGTTCGGTGTCGAGGAGCGCCCGCACCGGGTCCGTGGGGGCCGGCGGGTCCTCGTGGCTGGGATGCCAGGTGAGGAGGAAGGGAACGCGCTCGCCGGCGGCGACGTCGAAGCTCGCCACGGTGGTCATCCCCTCGCCCCGAGTGGGGAGGGGGGAGAGGAGCTCGAGGGCGTCCGGCCCACCGATGGCCAGCAGCGCGTTCGGCCGTCCCTTGCGGACCCAGGGGACGATGGAGCCGTAGTCGAAGCGGATGACCAGCTCCATCCGCATCCGGACCTTGCCCTCGACGCCCTCCACCACCCGGACGAGGTCCGGCCAGCGGGTGCGGACGGGCATGCAATCGACGACCCGCACCACGCCGTCGTCGGTGTGGAGCTCGGTCTCCAGGACCAGCGAGTCGCCGCGGTAGCGTCGCCGTGTCTTGCGCACGGGTTTCTCCGGAGCGAGCAGCCAGCGCCCGTGCCTGGGGGTGCCGAGGAGCGCCGCGAAGCAGGCCCCGGAGTCGAACCTGGGCACGCAGAGCCAGTCGATGCTGCCGTTGGTCCCCACCAGCGCGGCGGTCTGCGTGTCGCCGATGACAGCGTAGTCCTCGATCCGGAGTCCCATGGCGCGCGGGGCAGTCTGGCCCGGCCGGGTGCGTTCCGCCGCGGGTCACGCCGGGCGATGGACGGGGGGTCAACACCCCGCATCGGCTTGAAGTCGCAGGGGAACTCGGCTACGTGAACCCGCCGCAGCACGGCGATCATAGCTCAATTGGTAGAGCACCGGACTGTGGCTCCGGGGGTTACCGGTTCAATCCCGGTTGGTCGCCCAACGAATTCTGCACGTTGCACTGACAGCGCTCGGACCCCGTGCTCGCGTGGGGTTCACACGTGAACCACGAGAGCCGACGTCATACGGCGCTGCCAGAGCACGCGCAGGTGCTCGACGCGTCCTGAGGCGTCGAGCTGCCAGTCGTCCATTCCGCTTCCCTACTCCGGCTTCGACAGCCGGTAATAGACTCGGACTTTCAGCTTCTGCGCCGCCTCGGGCAGCCCGGCAAACGGTTGCGCCAGCGGATCCGGGGCGACCCACCCCGAATCGAACTGCAGCATGCCTCCGGCCAGCTCCAGCGCGCGGTCCTGCGCGTGGTGGATTCGCCCGCCGGTCAGCAGTCCCCGCACGTCGGGGATCTTCATCGTGGCGAGCGGGAGCCGCTGTGGCCGCCTGGGCCGCACCTCGTGCGTCGGTGCCCTGCCATAGCCGCTGGTCGTTCGATTGAACTCCTCGGATTCGTCGTAGGTGAGCGTGCCCGATCTGCCCGCGGGCTGGATGCTGATGTCGACGTTGTAGGTGGCCGCTCCAGTGTCCTCCTCGAACGTCACTCCCCCTCTGAGCTCGTCTCTTCCGGTCCCCGTCCACTTCCGGGTGGTCGTCGACTCCTCCCACGCGGGGCCCTCCCCCGGCTCGTGGACGAACCGGACGTCCTGGTCGTCGATCGCCACGTCGAGCTGGAGCGGGCGCTGACTCGGGTCCCAGGACTTGCCTTGCAACACGGTCTGCTTCAGGGCCATGAGCTGCTGCATCGTCAGGGTCTGGAGCTGTTCGGGCCTCAGTTGCACTGCATGGGACGCCCGGTGCGACAGCGTGCGCCGGTCGAGCTCGACCGTGCCCGAGTAGGTGTGGTCCAGCTTCCAGGTGTGCTGGGCGGGCGTGTCCGCCGCGGCGTGGCTCACCCTTCCTCCGCTGCCCCGGACCTGGACCTCGAAGGTGAGGATCCACCCCGCGGGCTTGCAGCCGTCCGGCAGGGCGTCGATCTCCGACTGGAGGAAGTCCATCTCCAGGGTCCAGGCAACGATCTCCTCCTCGTACGCCGCGGCGAGCGGACTCCCCTCCCGGTAGTCGGTGAACGGCGAAGTGGTGCCACCGACGAGGCCCTTCCGCGTCCCGCAGACGGCGGCGTGGTGTCCTTCGTGGCGCCGGAGCGCCTCCCGCAGGCACGCGGTCGCCGCGTCGGGGAAGTGGCTCTGGCAGGACGCTGGGTCCGTGCCGCCACTCCAGGTCTGCGGTGAGTTGGGCGTGGAGGTCTTGAGGACATTCAGCATCGTCTGCTGGGGTCCGTCCTCGAACTGCCGATAGGCGCGCGACGAGTATGGCGGCCCCTGCCCGATCCGGGCGATCTCCGTCCGGTAGCCCTGGATCGCCGCCCGGGCTTCCTTGATCCGGTACTTCATCGCCCGGACGTCCTGGCAGGTGCAGGGTCCGGCCCAGGCCACCCCGGGCACTGCCACTGCCGCGGCGACGACGACAGGAAGGACCAGCGATGCGCGAGGACTCACTGCGCCCTTTCCAGCGGCACCTCGTACGCGCCGGTGGAGTCCCGCCTCATCAGACCGAGCCTGGGGGTGGTCGAGACCTGCATCGACGGCGAGACCGCGTGCTTGTCGTAGACCCGGAAGAGCATCGACTCGGCGGGCCGACCATCGGGGAAGACGGCCACCTGGTCCCCCCGCACCGCGTACGCGCCGTCGCCAGTGAAGTGGGAGGTCACTATCTCGATCTCGGTGTCCGAGATGTCGTGCACCTGCGAGAGCCCGCCCCAGTACTGGTATCGCCCGTTGGCGGCAAATACGTACTCCTGGCCGCTGGGCCCCTGGAACAGCGACCAGTGTCCGATGATCGCCGAGGCGAGCGCGGCGTCGTTCCGGGGCGCCGAGACGAAGTCGAGGCTGTACTCGATCTCCCGCCAGCGGAGCTCCCCCACGATGCCGGTGGTGAAGTCGTGTGCCAGCTGGGTGCAGCCCGCCGTGGTGGGTGAGTACCCGATGAAGGGAACGACCTGATTGCCGAGGCGAACGAGCAGGATGTGACCGCGCTCGTCGCTGGGCCCGGACTGGCGCAGCTCTGCCCGAAGCTCGACGTACTCCCAGCCTGCAGCGGACCTTCCCTGCGTCCGGTTGCCGATGAGGTCGGTTCCGTAGTTGTCGTCGAGGACCGTGTAGCCCACCGCTTCGTAGGCCGAGGTGAGGATGTCGTTCGCTTGCTGGGCGAGATCCCCGGTGGCGGCCATCGGCTGGGTCACGGTGATCGCGCACAGGTTGTCCGCCATGTCGTAGTGGTCGGTCCGATCCACGCCCGCCATCCCCTGTGGCACGTTGAACGAGAAGCCGCCCCAGGAAACGCGACTTCCCGACGGCTGCCAGACCGGCTGCGCGGGAAAGACCTTCGGCCCTCCGCCGCCGCCGTTCCCCCCGCCGTCCGAGCCGGAGCAGCCCATCACCGAGAGCGACGCAACGACGACGACCGCAAGACGCTGGAAGATGGCCTTCATGCCTGGCCTCCTTGCGCCGGAACGCGGCAGGGAGGCCGGGACAGGCTCACGCCGTGTAGGCAAGCACGTGAAATCGCATGGTTCGGGCTGACGCCGACGCCGGGGTTACGGCCCCGCTCCGGCGAGGCGGGCCAGATTCATGTCGTAGCGGGCCACGGCTGCAGTCAGCTCGGGGAGCCGGGCGCGGCGGTCCTCGTCGAGCGCCCCGCGCCGGTCGAGCTCGCGCCACAGCGCGACCGCCTGGCCACCCGCAGCGCGCGCCTCGCGCCAGTGGGCGATCTGGCGCCCGGCGCCACGGGCGGAGACGGCCATTCGCTCGTGGATCTCCGCGGCGCCGGCGTGGACGTCCGCCAGGAGTTGAACGACCCGGGCATGGTCGGGGTTCTGCGCGCGGAGGCGCTCGAAGGCGGCGATGGCCTCCTTGCTCATCGCCGCCGCCTCCTCGAGGCGCTCGAGCTTCACCAGCAGCTCGGCCTTTCCACTCAGGCCCTCGGCGACGTCCTTGAGCGCCTGGAAGCTGGTGGGATCGTCCCGCAGCCGGGCCTCGGCGATCTCCTGGGAGCGCCAGAAGTAGCCCCTAGCCTCCTCGAAGCGGCCGGCGTCGAAGGCGAGCTGGGCCATCATCGTCAGATCCCACATCAGATCACGCCGGATCTTGGAGTCGCGGGGGTCGGCGCGGAGCCTGTCCTCGTCGAAGGCGAGGACCGGAACCATGGTGCGCAGCGCCTCGTCCCCTTGGCCCACCGCGCGGAGGCCCACCGCCAGGTTGCCGGAGGCGGTGTTCGCGTCCTGGCGGGCCACCGGATCCTCCGGGCGGAGCCGGAGCCGCGCCTCCGCTGCCACCATCGCGCCCCGATAGTGCTCGAGGGACTCCGGAAGGGCACCGGCCTTGGACAGGGTCCGGGCGACGTCGCCCTGGATCAGGTACAGCTCGCGGAGCACGTCGGGGTCGTCGAGGTGCGCATCGCGCTCGGCCTTCCAGACCGCCAGCGCCCGGCGCTGGTGCTCGAGCGCCGCCGACCGGTCGCCGGTCTTGAACAGGAGCTGCCCGAGGTCGCGGTGGATCCGGGCCGACTCCCGCAGCGCGTCGTTCGCCCCGGGGTCGCGGGCCACGGCCTCCTCGATCGTGGACAGGGCTTGTCCCAGCCGATCGCGGCCCGCCTGGGTCTGCCCGACCTCGTCCTCGAGGAGGGCGAGGCGGCGGGAAGCGCCCACCCAGCGAGTCACCCGCTTCCCGTCCCTCGGGTTCCGGGCCGCCAGGGCCTGGCGCAGCGCGACCTCCTTGCGCAGTGACTCCGTCGCGCCCGCCGCGTCTCCGAGGTTGGCCCCCGACGGGGTCCCCTGCACCTCGGCGACCCGCTGGTAGGCCGTGGCCAGCTCCTCCTGAAGGTTCGCGTCGCCTCCCGCTTCCCGGGCCAGGCCGTCGAGGTATTCCAGGGCACGGCGGAGAACGAGAGACCGGGCGGCGGTCGATCCCGGAAGGTCCTTGACCGCGTCGTGCAGCTCGAAGAGGAGCGAGTTGGCCATGCGGCGAACGTCGGCGAAGCGCCGCTCGGCCCGGAGACGGTTCGCCTCGGCGATCCGCGCCTGGTGGAGCACGCCCACCAGGCCGGCGATGAGGCTGACCACCACCGCGGCGGCGGCGGCCACCCCGGCGCGATGGCGCCCGACGAACTTCCGCAGGCGGTATCCCGGGGTGTCCTTCTGCGCCAGGACCGGACGACCGGCCAGGAATCGGTCGATGTCCTCGGCCAGCACCTGCGCCGAGAGGTATCGCCGTTCCGGTTCCTTCCTCAGGGCCTTGAGCACGATGGTGTCGAGATCGCCGCGCAGCGCCGACGCGGCGACGTTCGTCCGGGTGATCCCGGTCTTCCGGATCGTCACGCTGGGTGGGTCGGGCTCGGTGTCGCAGACGGTCCGAACCATGTCCTCCAGCGAAGGCCCCCGGGCGCGGAGCGGCAGCTCTCCGGTCAGGAGCTCGTAGGCCACGACGCCGAGGGAATAGACGTCGCTGGCAGTGGTGAGCGGCAGACCCCGGACCTGCTCCGGGCTGGCGTAGCCGGGGGTCATCGCCGGCACGGTCATCGTCGGGGCGTGGGCGGGCTCGTCGGGGGCGAGCAGCGCGGCGATGCCGAAGTCGAGGAGCTTCGGCTGGCCATCGGAGCTCACCAAGACGTTGGCCGGCTTGAGGTCCCGGTGGATGATCAGGTTCTGGTGCGCGGCGTGCACCGCCCCGCACACGGCCCGGAACAGCTCCAGCCGCTGGCGGACGCCCAGCGCGTGGCGTTCACAGAAGACGTCGATCGGCACCCCGTCCACGTGCTCCATGACCAGGTAGGGGCGGCCGTCCTCGGTCTCGCCGCCGTCGAGGATGGTGGCGATGTTGGGGTGCTGGAGCCGGGCGAGGATCCGGCGCTCGCGGGCGAAGCGCCGCGCCGCCTCGGGCCCCGCATCATCGTGCACCACCTTGAGGGCCACGATCTTCTGGAAGACGTCGTCGTCGCGGGTGGCACGGTAGACGACGCCCATGCCGCCGTGGCCGACCTCCCCCAGGACCTGGTAGGGGCCGATGCGCCGACCCGTCCAGTCCCGGTCGAAGGTGGCGAGGGCCGGCACGGAGAGAAAGCTCCCCGCCTGCTCGTGAGCGCGGAGCAGCGAGAGCACTTCCTCGCGCAGGGCCTCGTCCCCGTCGCATGCCTGGCCGACGAAGGTCGCTCGCTCCGCGGCGGGTTGCTCCAGCGCGGCGTCGAACACGCCCTTGACCCGCTGCCAGCGATCCACGTCGGAAACCACCCAGCCTCCCTCCGTCTCAGGTTCCCCGCGTCAGGAAGGCGTAGAGCCAGGCGCGCGCCGAGGTCCACTCCCGCTTCACGGTCGCCAGCGACACCCCCAGCGCCTCCGCGGTCTCCTCGGCGGTGAGCCCCCCGAAGTAGCGCAGCTCCACCAGCCGGGCCTGGCGGGGATCGCGTGCTGCGAGCTCGTCGAGCGCTCGATCCAGCGATAGGAGATCGACCTCGCTGGAGGGATCGGCGGCGGCCAGCGGTGCCTCGTCGAGGCCGATCCGCAGCTCCGGCGGCGGGCGCTTCCCCGCAGCGCGCGCCCGGGCGTGATCGGCCAGCACCCGGCGCATCATCGTCGCCGCGATGGCGAAGAACTGGGTGCGGTTGACGTACCCCGATCGCTGATCGACCAGCCGGAGGTAGGCCTCATGAACGAGCGCGGTGGCCACCAGGGTATGTCCGCCCCGCTCCCCGCGCAGGTAGGCCGCCGCGCGCCGCCGCAGCTCGCGATAGACCAGCGGAAGGAGCTTCTCCTGGGCCCGGGGATCGCCGGCGTTCCACGCCCGCAGCAGCTCGGTGACCTCCGCCACCAGCAGAGCGTACCGAAGGCGCAGAGGCTCCTCAAAGGTGGTCGGCGAGCTCGGGGTGTCCGGCTCGACTGCATCCCTCCCGTCCGTGGGCCGAGCCATCGACGGCAGGCCTCATCGGTCGAGCAGGGCGGCGAGGGCGTCGAGATCGACGTTCCGCTCGAACTCGGCCCTGAAGTTGTGGGAGGGCGGGTTGTTCTCCCAGCTCCAGTACACCACCACGAACTGGGGAGCGGCGGGGGGCAGCCGACGGTCGAAGTAGGTCCTGTCGAGGAACACCAGAGCCTGGCCCCGTTGCTCGCTGGCGAACTCCTTGAACCCCGCCGTCCCCAGCGGTCCGACGATGGCCGGCTCGGCGCCCTCCTGGGCCGAGAGGGTGCGAAGCATCTCGCGCGCCGGTGCCAGATCGCGGTCGAACGAGGCCTGCATCTTTCGCAACGCCTCGGCCTTTCGCGCCGGATCGAGCGACGAGTGCTGGAGAGACGCCAGGTTCTTCTGCTGCCGCGCCTCGGAACTGGCGAGGAAGCTCTGGAGGAAGGCCTGCCGGGTCACCGGCTGGAGCGGGGATCGCCCCGGTCTGGTGATCAGGACCGCGCGGGAGAAAGTCTGACCGGTGTTCGAGTTGCGGTTGCCGATTCCCGCGTACGCCGGACGCCCCTTCAGCTCACCGGAGCGCGGAGTGAGGAGGTAGACGGCGCGGCCGTCGACCCGGAAGTCCTTCTGGAGCGCGGCGAACCAGTTCAGATGGTTCACGAAGGCGTAGGCCCAGTTGAAGGTCTCGTCTCCGACCATCACCTTCCCGAGGTTGGTGTTGCAGTACCAGGACTTGTAGAGCGAGTTGAACGCGTAGGGGTATGGGCGCCCGGAGCCCCGGAAGTCCCAGTACCCCACGGCCTCCGTGCCCCTCGGCTCCGGGTAGGCGGCGCGAAAGAGCCGCGCGATCCGCTCCACCCGCTGGGCGACCTGCTGGACGTCGGCCTGGGGAACTCCGTTCCTCATCCGCTCGTACGGGCGCATCACCCACTTCCCGTGGATGGCGAGCAGGTCCTCTCCGGCGCAGGCGGCCGGTGACGGGCTCGCCGCGACGAGCCCGGTCAACAGCGAGGCGCCAGCGAGCACGAGTCCGGTCATCGAAATCTCCGGCCAGTTGCGGTGGGCGACGCAGTCAGGCCGGCGGAGCTGGGCGGCTGCAGCGTGAGGTGCCACTGGTACTGCTGCGTCACCCCCTGACCGATGGTGTTGGTTCCATCGAGCACCCCGGCATCGCTGACGGTGAACGCGGCCTCGGAGAACAGGGTCGACATCACGGTGATCGCGGTGGGCTCGTCCTGCTCGGTGTGCGTCGGCGGGTCGCCGGGGCAGTCGAGGATGGTGTGGAGCATGAACTGCGGAGTGCTGATCAGCGCGGTGTACGCGTAGGGTGCACCACCGGAGAGATCCAGCGTCAGCGCGCCGGTCTCCGGCGAGCCATCGAGCGCACCGGTGGCTCCCGGCGAGCTGACGGTGCAGTCGTTGACCCTTCCCTGGTGAGAGAGAGTCCAGTCCCCGGTGGCGCGGAAGACGACCAGCTGCCCGGGGAGGCTCGCCACGGCATCCTCCTGGAGGAGGACGTTCTGGGCGGTGATCCGGGTGTCGACGAAGAAGGTGGACGTCTGTCCGAAGATGCTTCCCTGCATCGTCCCGTTGATGCTGCACCCGGCGCTCGACGCGGTGCGGAGCAGGTCCGCCCCGGTGATGGCTCCCTCCGGGAGCGGGCCGCAGATCGGCACCACCTCGACCTTGGTCAGCGAGTCGTCGCCGATCTCCAGATCGACCACGTCGAGCCGGGTCTTCACGAAGGCGTAGAACTGGTTTTCCCCGGCATCGTCCACCGTGGGGTGCCAGTCCCAGGTGAAGGTGTCCTGGTCCTGGGCCGCGCTGAGGGTCTGCATCTCCTCGTAGCCCGAGCCGTCCTTCAGCTTCCGCTTGATGATCACCGACTTCACGTTGTACCCGAGGGGCCCGTAGTTCAGGTCGCTCAGCCGGACGGTGAAGGTCGCCTTCTCGCTGGCGCTGATCCGCGATCGATCCACGCTCATCGTCCCGTGAGGCGAGGGGATGGTGCCGAAGGTGAACGGGACCGAGTGGATGAGTTGGCCCGCGGCTTCTTCCCCGAGACAGCGCACCACCAGCTTCTTGAGGTCACTGGCGGGGGAGAACTCGACCACTCCGTCCAGCTGGTACTTGGACGAGTATCCGGCCTCGTCGGCCTGCTTCTTGGTGAAGCCAAGGTCGAACGACTGCTTCGGGCCGACCTTGATGTCCACCAGACCGAACTCGAAGATTCCGAGTCCAGCGACGATCCTCGCTCCGGTAAGGAAGTACGGAAAGAGCTCCCCGGAGACCTTCATTCCGTCCTGCGCACCGGAGGTGACCACGGGCGTGAACTGGAACAGGCGCTGGACGCGGTTCGCGGTGTTCGAGCACCCGCCGGAGGCCGTGCAGGCGAAACCCAGGTCAAGGGCGACGCCGACCTGAGCATTCTCCAGATTTGCCTCCAGGGCGACGACGTCCAGCGCCACCCCGACGGAGATCCCCAGACCGACCGGAAAGCCAATGGTGACGATCGCCGAGTAGAACCCAAAGATCGGCGCGGTGACGGTCGTCTTGGCCTCGCACTCCCCGCTGGCATCGACGCCGGCGCCGAGCTGGATCCCCAGCCGCCCGGCCAAGGCCAGCGCTCCGCTCAGGCGAAACTCCAGGCTCCGCTCGCCGGCGGGCGCCGTCCGGAGCGCGTCGAGCGTGAGCCGGAGGCTGTTCTGGACCTCCAGACCGTTGGAGATGGTTCGCCCCACACCGGCACCCAGGCTGAAGGAGCATTCCAGAGGACCCAGGTGCCCCTCTCCCTCCACCTGGAGCGCCTCCCGTGACGGGCCCGGGCGGCTCCGGGCCGGTGGTGGACTCACCCGCAGGTCCTCGGCCTGGAGATCGAGGTGAAGGGCGTAGCGGAGCAGGACGTCCGGAAGCGCCGCCCGGGCGAGGCGGACCACCACCGTGTCCCCGCTCCTACGGATGGAGACCACCTTGCCCGCGACCGCGGCCGACTCGCTGGCCAGCAGCATGGTGCCCACTGCGGGATCGGTCGGGAGCCGGAGGGTGACTTCGCGGTCCCATCCGAGGTCGGGAGCATCGGGACCCTCGACGATGGGTGGGCCGACGGAAACGACCTGCGCATCTGTTACCAGAAGTGCGCCCGGTTGAGGCTCGGCGACCGTCACCAGGACGGGCACGGAGCGAACGTTGCCCACCACGGCACGGACCACGGATGACCCGATGTCGGCAACCGACCTCACCGCTCCCGCGCTGCTGACCGAAACATCGGCCGGCGTGGACGAGCTCCAGGCCACGGGCAGGTTCAGCTCGTTACCAGCGGCGTCGAGCACCCGGGCCCGAAGCGTTCGCTCCTGACCTGCTCCGGTGAGCAGCAGGGCGCTCGGCGTCACCTCGATGCTGGCGGCGACCGGCTGTCCGCCACCATCGGGCGACCCACCGCCAGGGGCCCTCGAGGAACCGCACCCCGCGGCGATGAACAGCAGCCAGACCCACCCCGCCTTCGGAACCGTTCGGTGACGCCTCACAGGGCCTCCTCGCAGCACGCCGGGAACGCGGCGCCGCGAGGAGAAACGGCTCACTGTGCGGATGCGCTTCGCGCGCGACGGGGCCTTCTTGGTGCCAGCCCGGTCGTTGGCCCCAGTGCGAGCCGACGACGGTAGCCCGCGGGTCCCGTTCCCTCACCGTGGCGGCTCTGATCGGTTCCAGGTCACCCGCCGCCGATCAGGGCCATGACGCGCCGGCCGGTGGACGAGAGGCCGTCGGGGTCGAGCGCCGACTCCAGCGCGCGCAGCAGCGCGGTGCGCTCGAAAGCCTCGCGGCGGCCCTCCTCGTCGAGGTCGTGCCACGCCGGGTGGTAGGTGAGGCCAGTGTCGCCGCCGGCACGCCAGGCGGTGGTGACCTCCTCGAGCAGCCGCTCGCGGTCGTCGTTCATCGCGCCTCCACCGCCACGCCCTTGCGGCGGAGGCAGTCGGCGAGCTGCCTCCGGGCGCGGGCGACGTTCTGCAGGAAGGTGTTGAGCCGCATGTGAAGCCGCGCGGCGAGGACCGTGTCGGGCTCGGCCCCGGCACTGCCGAGGCGTGCGTCGAGCGCCAGGGCCGGCTTGGGGCTCAGCTTCTCCCGGCACTCGATGACGAGTTGCCGGAGCCAGGGGTCCGCAACCGGCTCGGTGAAGGCGGGTTCGTCGTGGAGCTGGACGGGGAGCGGACGGCCGCGGCGACGGACCTCGTCGGTGGCGAGGTTCCGGGCGATGCGCATCGCCAGCCGGAGAAGCGCGTTGGGTGCTCCGTCCGGCTGGACCCTGGGGGCCAGCTGCCAGGCTCGGAGGAGGGTCTCCTGGAGCACCGCTTCGGCGTCGACCAAGGCGGCGTAGCGGCGGAGGGTCGCGCGCAGCGCCATCTCGGCGCCGGCGACCCACGCCGCGAAGGCCCTGCGGTCACCGGCGCCGATGGCGACGAGATGAGTGTCGAGGTCCGCCACGCCTCGGGCCCTACACCAGGACCGTCCAGGTGATGAAGCCCTGGCAGAGGGTCACGCTGCGGACCGAGGCCGGCGCCGGGGCATCGACCCGAAGGGTGAGGCGGAGCCAGAGCCCGGCCAGGGGGCGCCCGGCGGGAGTGGACCGCGCCACGTCGACGTGGGCCTCGAGGACCTGCCCGTCCTTTAGCTCGACCACGACGTCGGTGATGGCCGCTGGGTCGAAGGCAGCGCCGTCGGACTCGACCTCGATGACGAGCTGCCCATCCTTCCAGTGGAGCACCCGGCCGCGGCGCCGTGCCGCGGCGGCGCCGGTGCCAAGGGAGAGGTGCTCTGGGACTGCGGCCTCATCGCCGGGCGTGCCCTCCGGCGGTGACGGTGGCTTGGGAGCGCCAAGCACCGATTTCATCTCTTGCGAGAGCCTGAGCGGTCGCGAGAGCCTGAGCGGTCGCCCAAGCGTGAAGCCATCGGGGGCGCCGCCCGGCACGGACGCCATCCGCGTTCGGCCCAAGGTCATGGACCGCTCGTCGAGGCCGAGGGCTTCAGCGTGCATGCCGCGGGGCAACTCCTGGGCAATGCGCTGTCGGCGGATGGGCGCGCGCGGGTCCACCGTGGCGATCTCGGTTTCGGCGACCCACGAGGTCAAGCGACTGGCGATCTGGTGGGCGAGGGCGATGGACTCGATGCGCCGGTCGAGCTCGGCGGCGGCTGGGGCATCGGCAACGGCGCGCGCCGCCTCCAGGTCCTCCACCACCTCGCGGGCAAAGAGCGCCGGCACCGCCGGGTGGGGTGTCGCGCTGGGGTCGGCTGCGACCTTCACGCGGGCCTGCCAGGTGCCCGTGTGGATCCGGCCGGTGACCGTGACTTCGCCACCGCGCGGATCCAGGCGGAGGCCGACCAGCACCGGGGAACCGGCGAAGAGGTCGGGGAGTCGCCGGGGCGCGACCTCGAGCAGCGCTGGCCCCTGGAGGGTGAGATCGACCACCGCGGGACTGGCGGTGCGCTCGCGCAAGGAGCGCGCGGCACGCTCCGGGTCCTCGCCCAGGCCGACGATGATCTCCGAGCCCCGGCCGGCGCGGGCCAAGGGACCGGTGAGGGAGCGGTTGACCGAGGAGCCCACGCCCACGGCGTGGACGCGCGAGCCTTGGGGGAGCCGCTCCAGGACCTCGCCGATGAGCTCCTGCTCGAACCCGATGAGGCCGTCGGTGACGAGGACCACCTGTCGCTGGGACTCGGCGCGCAGGGGCTGCAGGGCCTCGACGATGGCGGCGCGCATCTCGGTGCCGCCAGAGGCCTTGAGGCTGGCGAGCCATGCAAGGGCTTCGGACTTGGCCTGGGGTGTGGCCCGAACGGCGCCGGGGTGCCACCGGCGCGGGGCATTTCCGAACTCGATGAGCTCGAGCTGATCGTGGGGCTCGAGGGAGTCGATGAGGGCGGAGACGACGCGACGCGCCTGGTCGAGCGGCTCGCCGCTCATGGAGCCGCTTGTGTCGAGAAGGACGACGAGGTCGCGTGGGACCGACACCGCGCCGGCGCCGGGCCGGGGCGGCACGAGTGTGAGCAGGCCGTAGAGAGCATCGCCCCGGAACGCGGTCTGGACCGAGAGGCCCACCTGGAGCTCGGCCACCGGCCAGCGCACGACGACGTCGCGGTCGAGGCGGGCGCGCTCGGGGAGTGCGACGTCGAAGCCGCCGAGTGCGGCCTGGACCTGAACGGGGTGGGAGGGCGAGTCGGGGCGGTGGCCAGCGACCACGGCGTCGCGGACCGCGAGCGACAGGCCGCAGCGCTCGGGGAGTGGCGCGTCGGCGACGTCCACGGTGACGGCGTCGGCGTCGGAAACGCGCCCGGGGGCGCCGAGGTAGCGGGGCCCAACGACCGTGGGGAAGCGCCATTCCCAGGCGCCCTCCTCCAGCCAGCGGAGGCGCTGGTCGAGGAGGATCTCGCAGACCACGTCGGTCCCGGGCGGGATGTTGCCGAGCTCCTGGGTGAACAGGCTGGAGCGGGTCTGCTCGACCAGGGCGGCGGTGCGGCCCTGGAGAACCGCCTCGTCGAAGCGCGCGCGCGCGGCGTCCCGCCGATCGATCTCCCCGATCACCTTCCGGTCCCCGATGGTGAACGCGAACCCGGAGACCGCCGCGTCGGACGGCAACGGAAGCTGATAGGTGACGGCCAGCGGCTCGGCGTAGGAGTTGTGGAAGGTCTGGCGCAACGCCACCCGGGCGAGTCCGCCGCGCGCCTCGGCGGAGAGCATCACGTCCTCCAAGGGGAGGATCTGGCCCTGGGTGGTGGACAGGCGGCATCCGGAGGATTCGTAGGCGGCGGTCGGCATGGGTCAGCTCCTTTCATCGGCGAGTTGACCCATCCAACGAGCGGGCCCCGCTCCTTGTGACAGGGAATCGTGCGCGGCGAATTCGCCAGCGAGAACGCGAGACTGCGCCCGGTGCTGCCGAAGATGACCTGGGGACCCTCACTCGGACGATCGTGGGGCCAATCCTGGGGTCGAAGTTGGCCCCAAAGTCGAGGTGCATGGGGGCCTACCTTCTGTCCTTCCGCGACCTTGGCTTGCCAGGGAAAGTAAGGCCCCGATCTGTGGATCCGAGCCCAGTGGTCCCGGCCGGAGTGGATCAAGCCCTTCGTGCTTGCGCCGGGACGAGCCCGAGCTGCTCGAGCATCAAGAGCCGGTCGAACATCAGGTTGAACGACGGGTGCTTCCCGTCACGGAAGCGCAGCACCTGGATGTAGGGGATCCGGACGGAGCGGCCCGTGGGCCGAACGCCGCCGCTCGGAGCGCGGAGGACCCCTCGGTGCGTCCCGGAGACCTGCTCCCCCGAGAGATGGGAGTGGTAACGTCCGTTCGCGGTATTCGTCCGTCGAATCGGCTCTTCCGAGGGGGCGAGCATGAGCGAGACACCGTCGAGGGAAGCGGAGTTCTTCCCCAGGGGAGCCGTCGCGTTCTTCGTTCTGATGGTCGCCTTCTTCTCCCTGGTCTGGCTCTTCTTCTACGTCCTGATGATCCGCCGCCACTGACACCATGGCTCCCCATTCCGCCGTTCCCGATGTCGAGAAGAAGGTTCTCGTGGCCTCGCTGGCTTTCGCCGCCACCATGCTGGGGCTGATCGCCTACGCGGCAATTCGCCTCGGCATCTCCGTGCCCACCTGCATCACCAATGTCAAACCCTTCCAGGAGGGCGAGCTGATCCGGGTCGCGCCCGGCCGGTACGAGGCGCACGTTGTGGCGAAGACATGGTCTTTCAGGCCGAGCCGCTTGAAGGTCGAGCAGGGCTCCGTCGTGGACTTCTACTTGACCAGCAAGGACATCGTGCACGGTTTCATGATCGATGGGACAAACGTCAACCTGATGGCCATCCCCGGCACGGTGAACTACGCGCAGGCGCGGTTCGACAAGCCCGGCACCCATCTCATCGTTTGCAACGAGTTCTGTCGGGCCGGGCACGACAACATGATGGCGTCGATCGAGGTGACGCCGTGATCCAGAAGAATCTGCGCGCGATCATCGTCCTCGAGCTGCTCTTCCCGCTCGCACTGCTCCTCTTCGGCGCGTACCACGGCGTGCTGCAGGTGTTCTATCGGGCGGGACTGATCCAGGAGACGTCGTTCCTCGGCATTGGGTACTACAAGGGCTTGACCGCACACGGCGTGATCAATGCCATCGTGCTCACCACCTTCTTCGCGGTCGCCTTCGGTCATGCGGTGATCAGCCAGCAGCTGCAGCAGAGCGTTTCCGCCGTGGCCGCGAAGATCGGAGCCGCGTTGATGATCATGGGGACGCTGGTCGCCGCCGGTCCGATCTTCGCCGGCAAGGCGGACGTGCTCTACACCTTCTACGCGCCCATGAAGGCGCATCCGCTCTTCTACATCGGAGTCGTCTTGCTGGTCGTCGGCTCCTGGGTCTCGTTCTGGGGGTGGATCCCCGGTTACCTGCGATGGCGGAAAGACCACCCGGGCGCGAAGACGCCGCTCGGCGCAGTGGGAATCTTCGCCACCTTCATCATCTGGCAGATGTGCACGCTGCCGGTTGCGTACGAGGTGCTGGTCCAGCTGATCCCGTGGTCGCTGGGCTGGACGAGGGGTGTGAACGTGGTCCTCTCGCGCCTCCTGTTCTGGTTCTTCGGACACCCGCTGGTCTACTTCTGGCTCCTGCCGGCCTACGTCATGTACTACGTGATCATGCCGCGGCTGGCTGGCGGGAAGCTGTACAGCGATTTCTATGGGCGCTTCGTGTTCCTGGCGTTCATCGTGCTCTCGACGCCGCTCGGCCTGCACCACCAGTTCGCCGAGCCTGGAATCTCCTCCGGGTACAAGGCACTGCACGCAGCGCTGACCTTCTTGGTCGCGGTTCCGAGCCTGCTCACGGCATTCACGGTAGCCGCCTCGCTCGAGTACGGAGCACGGCAGAACGGCGGGAAGGGCCTGTTCGCCTGGTGGGGCAAGCTCCCGCACTTCGACAAGGAGCGGTGGCTGTTCCCCTATCTCTTTCTCGGATTGGTGATCTTCATCCTCGGCGGAATCACCGGCATCGTGAATGCCTCGTATTCGATGAACGCGCTGATTCACAACACCTCGTGGATCCCGGCGCACTTCCACCTGACCGTCGCGGGTCCGGTGTTTCTCGCCATTCTCGGCATGAGCCTGTACCTGTCGGTCGGCGTGCTGGGGAAGAAGATCGTCGCGCCCAGAGTCGCTCTGGCGATTCCCTACCTGTGGACCCTCGGTGTGTTCACCTTCTCCGCGGGCCTCTTCTACGGGGGGCTGAAGGGCGTACCGAGAAGGACCAACCTTGGGATGGGGTATCTCGACGAGCTCTCCGATGCGTACCGGCCGGACTGGCGCATCGGCGAATACGTCGGAGCGGTTGGCGGCACCATCATGGGTCTCGCGGTGCTGCTGTTCTTTTACGTGCTGGTCCGCAGCCTCGCGAGCGCGCGATCCGAGCAACAGGCCGACTCGTTCGCGCTGCCCGAGTCGGAGGCCTATCACGACGAGGACGTCGGGGTGGTCCGGAACTTCCGGCCATGGATCGTCGTCGCGGTGATTGCGATCCTGATCTCGTACATCCCGCCGCTGGTTCAGGTGCTCGGCGCGAATTACCCGCTCGTCTCCGAGTAGTCGCATGAGCGGTTTCTGGGTCATGACTCTGGTCCTGGCCGAGTTGCTCCCGCCGGCGCGGCCGGGTCTGGTGCCCCCGAGCCTGGCCGTCCTCGACGAGCAAGATCGACATCAGAGTCTCATGACTGCGGGAGCGGCGACCCTCCTCCTGCCCATCTTCACCCGCTGCGCCGGAACCTGCCCGGTGACCGCGGCGAGCTTGAAGCAGGCGCTCCCCGGAACGTCGGCGGATTTTCGTGTGGTCTTGCTCTCGTTCGATCCGCGCGACACCGCGGCCGAGCTCCAGGGGTTCCGCAAACGGCTCGATCTCCCTTCCGGGTGGCTCCTGGTGCGTTCCGTCGACGCGAGGGCGACCCGCGAGCTGTTCGACGTTCTCGAGTTCCCCGTGATGAACGGCGAGGGGGGCTTCAATCACCCCGACCAGACGTTCGTCTTCTCGCCCAACGGCCGGTGGGCCGCGACCCTGTCGGGCCCGCCCTCGAAGGAGGAGCTGAGCTCGGCCCACGGCCGGGCCCTCGCCGCCGACGATGGGACTCCATCGCGGAGGCTGGGAGCCTGGCTGCTCCGCCCAGAGGCGTGGATCGTGGTTGCGTGCGCTGGGTTCGGTCTCTCGTTCGCCGCCGTCCTGCTTCTCGCGCGGAGAACCAGGGCCGGTTCGACGAGCTCGCAGTGAGTGCCAACACCCGGAGGTTGGGAAGGATTGCCGCCCTCAGCCGAGCAGGCGCTCCACGGCGCCGACGTGGAGCTGACCGTTCGCGCGTACCTGAGCCCGGAGCACCGCGACGCGCCGGGGACGGGATGCCCGATTGCGGCCCTGGCGGCAGAGGTGGCGCGGCCCCCCCGCGCGACGCGACACACCTTCACGTCCCACAACGAGCCGACCTCGACGCGCTCGCGTCCTGGCTCTCCTCCCGGCGAGGCAGGAAGGTCGGCCGCGCGGACGCGGCGGCGCTCCTGGGGCTCCTCGCAGGAACGCTGCAGCTCGCGCGCGACCCCCGACCGCGTCGAGTCCGACGCCATCCTGGAGGCAGGGATTCGCGCCGCGCTCCGGCTCGCGGGCGGCGACGCCTGAACCGGACACTCACTCCGCCCTCAACACGAGGACGGCACCTTTGGACTCCTGGCAGCGCAGGTAGTCGCGCTCGCTGAGACGCAGCACCGACTCCTCCCAGGGCTCGAAGTCGATGCACCACCCGTGGTGGTCGCCGGAGTCAGACCCCAGTTGCACGTGATGAAGCTCGTGGGGGAAGCCGAAGATGGCTCCCTGGACGAGATCCACCACCCTGCTCTCGAGGTACGTCCGCCCGGAAGCCCTTCCGTCCTCGAGCGTGGTGCTGGCCCGGACACGGACCACCCAGCCTGCGGTCTCGAGGGAGAGGACGCCCCAGCGGGCTTCGTAGATCGACCGGTACTGCATCAGCGTCACCCCGAACCTCTCGCATGCCGCCTTGCCACTCACCGGAGCGCCTGCATCCCAGAACCAGGCGACCTCACGTTCGAGCTGGACCCTCAGTCCGTCGACCTCGCAGGCCACCTCGACGTCGACGGAGGGAGCCTCGGTGCCGACCGGGCCGCAACACGCGAGGAGTCCAAGCAGGAGGAAGAGCAGGCGCCTCGTCAGCGCGCCTCCGGAATCGGTGTGCTCGGGCTGGCACGTCTTGCGGCGATCGCTCACGACCTGCTCGACGCGCATGGCGGACTTCCTCTCGGAGTAAACCGAAGGAGTGCATCCGCCGAGCCACGACCACACGGTGGGCTCCGCCTGTCAGCGGTCGAGCTGAGGACGGGTCTGCCTGCGGCACTGAACTGCGCACTCCGTGCAACGGCGTGCGCAATCTCGAGCCGTGGCAGCCGGTACGATTGGCTCGGCCAAGGGACGCGACCACGTGCTGCCGTCCCAAGCGCCTCGGGGCCTCGAGCCATGCTTCACTGCCGATTGGCGACCCCAGCACCGGTGACAAGGCGGTCGTAAACGCCGGCGTCGTTCACGTAGAAGACGCCCGACACGCCGTTGGGAAGCACCCACGCCTCGCTGGTCATCAATTGTGTCATCGGCAGCCCACCCCAATTGAGCGTGGGCACCCCTCCGTCGGGATTGTTGACGAGGGTGACGTCCCACGTGCCCAGCGACCCGTAGGGGTCCTTGTAGGTGCCGACGAATTTCGCCCACAGGGCAGGGTTCGGCGGGTCGGGTGTGCTCCACGACCCCGGCCTGACGAATAATTCCAACGCCTTCAGGGCAGCCCTCGAAGAGTCCGGCTGAAAGACGCCGGAGGCGGTTCGCGCGGTGGCGTTTTCAAGGACCACGACGGCGAAGTGCTCCGCCGGTACGACGAGCAACTGGGATTGATACCCGTCCATCACCCCGCCGTGCTGAATCACCGGATCGCCAGCGCCGAGCGGCTCGCCTTCCCAGCCCAGACCGTAGCCGTAGAATTCACTGTGTCGATACCCAGTCGAGACATGGGGCGCCATCATCGCGGTCAGGGACGCAGGCTTGAGCGTGGTGCCGCCCCCGGCGAGCACCATCATGGCGAACCGGGCGTAGTCGGACGCCGTGGCCTTGACACCTGCCGGGGGGTTGAAGATCGGGCAGTCATACGGGTCCATCTGCATCTGTGTGGCTCTCCCCTGGTCGTCGATGATGTGGCCGACCGCGTAGTCGCCCGCCTCCGCGACCTGAGCGTCGTAAATCGCGGTGTCCATGCCGGCCGGAGCGAAGACCCTGTCGTGTGCAAATTGCTCGAAGGTGCTCTCGTCGACGCCGGCAGCGGCCGTTGCTACCAGCGACGCCAAGGTGAACCCCAGGCTTGAGTAG
>Ga0335084_10000053_pt1 | contig 68009 bp, 56 predicted proteins | sample Lox_Sample_44_FD_206721 | JGI IMG/M metagenome (GOLD analysis project Ga0335084, IMG submission 206721) | Soil microbial communities from Loxahatchee National Wildlife Refuge, Florida, United States - Lox_Sample_4.4 | ecosystem: Environmental > Terrestrial > Soil > Wetlands | place: USA...
GCGCTCGACCCAGGCGCGCTGCCCCGCCAGCTCGACGGGATTCAAGAGGTCGAGCGGCAGCGGGTTGTCGATCCCGAGCGCGAAGTGTGCCAGCGGGATCCCGGGCAGCACCGCGAGTCGATCGCCGTAGCGCGCGCGGGCGGCGACGAGCTCGCGCCAGCGAGCCTCCGCCTCGGGGCTCGCGCGCAGGTGCGACAGCTTCGGGGCGAGCCCGTCGAGCGGCAGCGACGGCAGCCCCGCGACCGTGTCGCGCCCGTGCGGACCGTGCAGGTAGACGAGCGCGAACGTGACGGCGCCGCCCACTGCGAGCAGCCATTGCAACACCGGAACATGTCGCGCGCGCAGCTGGGCCGCGCTGAAGTAGAGCAGGGCGAACAGGAGCGGCGCCGCGAACAGCGACGGCCCCTGTCGGCCGTAGCTGATCCCCGAGCACCAGCCCACGAACAGGAGCGCCGCGAGCACCAGTCCCTCCGCGCGCCGTCCCCGCACGAGCGCGCCCGCCGCCACGTACGCGCCGAGCCACATCAAGACCTGCGGGTTGTAGCTCGAGGCGAGCGGCAGGAACGGCCGGGTCGCGGGCGCGAACGCCTGCGCGAGCGCCGTCGCGAACAGCGCGGCGATGCCGACCGCGACGGCGAGCCCGGGATCGACGTGCCAGCCGCGGCGCGCGCCGAGCCGCGCCGCAGCGAAGCCGAACGCGAGCGCGACCAACACCTGCGCCGGCGAGCAGTTCAGGTACGCCGCGATCCCCGACGCGGCGAAGCCGCCGCCGCGTCCCAGCGGCTGCGTGGTCTGTGCGAGGAACGCGGGCAACAGGCCGATCAGCGCCAGCCCGGCGAGCACCGCGCTGATGCCCAGGCCGATCCAGAGCGCCGCGCCCAGCGCCGCGCCGCGCCCGTGCAAGAGCCCCGCGAAGACCGGCCCGAGCAGCGCGACGGGATAGAACGACTGCTTGGTGAGCGCGGCCAGCACGAGCGACAGCGACCCCAGCGCGAGCGCCACCGCGCCCCCACCGCGCGCCAGCAGCGCGACGCCGACCGCCGCGAAGAGCAGCCCGTCGACCGTGTGCCACGCCATCGGCGGGAAGTCGTGCGCCGAGAACACGAACGCGGCCGATGCGAGCAGGTAGCGGTCGATCGCGCGCGCGTCGGGGTCGTCGCGGAACGCGCGCAGCAGCGCGTCGGTCGAGACGAGCGCCGTGACCGCGACGAACAGGTAGAACCCGATCCGCCCCGCCAGCACCTGCAGCGCGCTCGGCACCACCAGGAGCGGCAGCGCGTGGAGCAGGATCGACAGCGGCGGCCGCGCCGACGCGAAGTCCAGGTAGGGGATCTCGCCGCGCACCACCCGCCACGCGCCCGCCAGCACGAAGCCCTCGTCCACGTCCGAGATCCCGCGCGTCGCGAAGATCAGGACGTGCGCGACCGGCAGCGCGAAGAAGAGCAGCGGCGCGAGCCAGCTCCCCTCGCGGACCGCCTGACCTTCAGCGGTGTCGGACGCCACCCGCACATGATGCCATGCTGCCTCCGCAGCACTAGCGGGTCGTCTGCGCTCGGCCCTGCACTCCCCCCCAGAGCCCGAAGGCCAGGATCCAGGCCAGAGTGAGTGATGCGCCGAGCTGCATGTTCATCGCGCCGCCCGGCTGAGTGAAGCCCGTGGAGCCGAAGATCGTCACCGTCTCGACGGCCTGCTCCACGAATGCGACCGCTCCGAGAGCGCCAAGCCACCGGGGGAGGCCCGCGCGGCCGCCGAGTGCGAGCAGCGTGACCGGTGCCATCATCGTCGTGGTCGCGGAGGTCAGGACCGGACCGTAGAACACGGCGACGTCCAGCAGGGCACGGGCGTTCGCAGGATCCATCGTGGCCGCGTGCAGTGCCAGGCCACCGAAGAACCAGCTGAAGACCGCAGTGGAGCCCGCAAAGAGCAGTGCCCCGATCAGGAAGACGTCGCGGTGCGGCTCTGGAAGCAGCCGGCGCAGCAGCGCGACCATGACTGCGAACGGCGGAGTCGAGACGGTCAGCGCCCACACGCTCCAGCGCATGGCGTCGGCGTGTTCGCGGAACCAAGTCACGACTTGATCCCCCGTCTCCATGGCAGCCGGGAAGGTTCCCGCCGTGGACAGGGCAACCCCAACGGCGAGGCCGTAGGCCAGAGTGACTCCGATGAGTGCGCGCGACTGCAAGTCCCGCCCTCCTTCGCTTTGCGCGTCGAAGACGATCTCGGCGCCTTGGAGGATAGCCGACCTCCAATGGATTTGTTTCGGCGAGGGCTCTGCGACGGGCGCGCAAGACAAGCACCGAGACGACTCCCGCTGACCCGGCCACGACGGCTACGGTCTACGAGGGACCTGGGCTGGCAGCGCGCCCGCGGCTAGAGTCCTTCGCACCGTGGAGCGCTTCTCGCACCGCTCTCGCACCAAGAGGCGGTCCGGCGGTGAACGATGCGAGCTAGCCATGCGGAATTCTTACACGCGCCCGTAGCTCAGCTGGATAGAGCGGGGGACTTCTAATCCCCAGGTCGGAGGTTCGACTCCTCCCGGGCGCGCCCTGAAACCGAGACGGGATGCGCACTTGCGCAGCACGTCTGCCAGCCCGAGCAACGGCAAGTATATCGTGAAACTTGGTGCGCGTGGTACGCGATCGGCGCGATCGGACCGCGGGAGTCGTCAGTGAGTATTCGTGTGCAACTTCGGACTATTTCCGGAGTATTCTCGCGACTGGCGGGGAGCCATGGCGGGCTGCGCGCGCGACGCGGCCCCAGCCAAGCTTCTCTGCGACGCGGTTGGTCTCTTTCGGGGCCGAGCAGCCCCGCGTGCACGGCAACGCGGGCGAAAAGTCCTAGTTGCACTTGAATAGTCGGGGACTGTCCGGGCCTCCGCGATCGCTCCGTCCGCGATCGCAACTTCGTCCGCTCGTCGACGAGACCTGGCGGAGCAGATCGATCAGCGGGCCGCCTACGAAGTCGCTACGACGTCGTTGGGAGTCCTCTAGCCCGACACCCTATTCGGAACGCGTCCGCGTGGTCTCGTACAGAAACCAGGTGCGCCGCTCGGCCTCGTCGATCCAGACCTCGAGCAAGCTGGCCGTGGCTACGTCGCGGTGCTGGTCGCACAGCTCGTGGACTACGCGCATCCGCGCGGCGAGCTCCAGGTTGTCGTCGCCCAGCTCCGCCAACATGTCGCGCGGCGTGACGTAGTCGGCATCGTTGTCGAGCACGCGCTGCAAGCGGGCGATCTCGCCAATCGAGCGCAGGGTGGCGCCGCCGAGCTTGCGCACGCGCTCCGCGATCACGTCGCTGATCTCAAAGATCTGGCTCGCCTGCTCGTCCAGCAGCAGGTGGTAGTCGCGGAAGCTCGGCCCCGACACATGCCAGTGGAAGTTCTTCGTCTTTACATAGAGCGCGAAAACGTCGGCGAGGAGCAGGTTGAGCCCCGCCGTGAGGTCCTTCGTCGCTTCAGGGGCGAGGTTCGTGGGTGTCGCGAGCGGCGCCATGCGTCGCCGCTCCAACTCATGGGAGGTCGCTTTGCTCATCGTTTCTTCCTTTCGCTCGAGGTGGGCACGAGGGCGGGCGTGACAGGCGTCCGCAGATCGTTGAACGCGATGATGTCAAGGAAGGCGGTCGCGCGCGCGACAAGGCCGTTGCGCACGGTCATGAACCAGGCGTGGGTATCGAGGCAGGTTCGACCGTCGAGGGCCGTGCGCTCGAGGGCCCGCCTCGAGAAGCGTGCGCCGAGCGGCCGAAGCACTTCGTCGGCAAGCCGCTTCTTGCGTGCGCGCTGAGAGCAAGTTCCGGACTCACGCCCGACGTCGTCTCGATCAGTCATCGCCGGATTCCTGAGCAATCTACGTGCCCGCGTCGAACGCGCGCTGGAGCGAGATCGGGGTGCCCGCCGCTGAAGTTTCGGCGGAGCGCCGGGAGTTCGGCAGCGGCGAAACGGTCGCGGGTACTGCGGCGGCGCTCGGCCCGCAGAAAAGCGCGGCGGCGCGCGCCGACCTGCCGTCAGCCAGACGTTCCGTCGGCACCCGCATACCCGCCGTGCGCCCCGGGCCGCCCCAGCGTGTGGGTACGCGGCTTGCTCATACGATGGCTCTGCGTGACCCGCTCAAGGAGGGACCGACGGTCATGTCGAAGGTTGCCCTTTTCGGTCTCGGGCGGATCGAACAACCTGACCCTCGACCGTCCCCCGCGCAGCGGAGGGGCGATCGGTGAAGAGCCGCATCGCGGTCGCAATCCCCACGGTAGCTCTGCTGGGAGCGGCAGCCTTCCTGGCGCTGGCCTGGCGTCCGGCGATCGCTCCCGTCGAGCCCCCGCAACGGAGCCGCTTCTCGACGGAGTCGATCGCCCGAGGAGAAGTTCTCGCGGCCGAGGCGCACTGCGCCTCCTGTCACACTCGGCCCGGAGGCGAGCGGCTCGGAGGCGGCTATGCCGTGCAGACGCCGTTCGGCGTCATCCACGGAACCAACATCACCCCCGACCCGGACACCGGCATCGGACACTGGTCGCTGGAGGCCTTCGAGCGAGCGATGCGCGAGGGCGTCTCGAGGGGCGGCTCCCACCTGTTTCCGGCGTTCCCTTACTGGGCCTACACGCAGCTCACGGACGACGATGTCGAGGCGCTGTACGCCTATCTCATGACGCAGCCGCCCGTCCGCGAGACCAAGCGCGCGAACGGGCTTCCGTTCCCGCTCGACGTCCGCGCCCTCCAAGAGGGATGGAAGCTCCTGTTCTTCCGGAGTGGCCGATTCGAGCCGGACCCCGCAAAGAGCGGTGAATGGAACCGAGGTGCGTATCTCGCCGAGGCGGTCAGCGACTGCTCGGGCTGTCACACGCCGCGCAACGCACTGGGCGGCGAGCGCCGTGAGCACGCGTACGAGGGGTCCCTCATCGACGGCTGGATCGCACCCGCTCTGAACGAGGCCAATCCATCTCCGGTTCCGTGGTCGCAGGAGGAGCTGTTCGCCTACCTGCGCACTGGCGTCACGCCGTTCCATGGGGCGACCAGCGCGACCATGACGCCGGTGATCCGCGACGGGCTGGCGCTCCCGATCGTGCCGGACTCAGACGTTCGCGCCCTCGCCCTCTACTTCAGCGAGATGGCGAACGCGAGCGCCCGCGCAGGCGGCGCAGAAGCCGCGACGCAGCGCGCGCTCGCGACGTCCGCTCTGGGAATCGTTCAGCAGTACGATCCCGATGCGGACCTCCACGCAGGCGCCTGCATGAGCTGCCACTACAACGCGGGGCCGGCTCCCCTTGCGGCGCGTCCTGAGCTCGCGCTCAACAGCGCGCTCACTCTCTCCGAGCCAACCAACTTCATCCAGGTCGTATTGAGGGGGATCGGCGCGAACGATGGCGCTCCCGGCCTGGTGATGCCGGCATACGCGTCCCTCGACGACCGGGAGATCGCGCGGCTGGCGGCCTATCTGCGCCGCACCCGTACGAACTTGCCGCCGTGGAGCGATCTCGAGGCGAAGGTTGCCACCATCCGTCGCGAAGTGGCGGCGGCACACTGATCGAAGCGCGAGACACGGGAGCAGAGCCAACATGACGAACTTCACGATCAACGGCCGTGCCGTCTGGGTTCAGAGTCCCGCCGATGCGCCCCTGCTCTGGGTGATCCGCGACGAGCTGCGCCTCACCGGGACGAAGTTCGGTTGCGGAATCGGCTTCTGCGGAGCCTGCACCGTGCACGTCGACGGACGTGCCACGCGCTCGTGCATCACCCCACTCGTCGCAGTCGCGGGCGCGAACGTGACCACGATCGAGGGACTCCATCCAGAGGGCAGGCATCCCCTGCAGGAGGCCTGGCGCGAGCTGCAGGTTCCCCAGTGCGGGTACTGTCAGCCAGGGCAGATCATGCAAGCGGCCACGCTGCTGAAGGACTACCCGAATCCTTCCGACCGCGACATCGATGCTGTCATGGCCGGGAGCGTGTGCCGCTGCATGACGTACCCCCGGATCCGCAAGGCCATCAAGGTCGCGTCCGCGAGGATGCGAGGAGGAGAGACGAGTGACTCGCCGGCCTGACCGAGGTCATCGGTCGATTCCCGACCTGTCGCGCCGCGAGTTCCTGGTCACGACCATCGGAGCCGCCGTCTGGCTCGGCTACGCGGGGTCGGGTCTCGCGACGCCGGGGGCTCCCGCTCTGGGCGGGCTGTTCGAACCGACGATCTGGTACGGCATCGACGCCCAGGGAACCATCACGGTGAACGTCATCCGAGCGGAGATGGGCCAGCACGTCGGCACGGCACTCGCCCGGATCGTCGCCGACGAGCTGGAGGCCGACTGGACCAAGGTCCGAGTCGTCACCGTCGACTCCGATCCGAAGTGGGGCGAGATGGTGACGGGCGGCAGCTGGTCGGTCTGGCAGAGCTTCCCGGTCCTCAGTCGAGCGGGCGCCGCCGGCCGCATGGCGCTGATCGAGGAAGGGGCGAAGATTCTCGGCGTTCGCCGCGAGACGTGCACTGCCCGCGACGGCGTTGTGAAGGCCGACGGGAAGTCGATTGCCTACGGCGACATCGTCGCCCGCGGGACGCTCCGGCGGACGTTCACGTCCGCCGAGCTCCAGGCGATTCCGATCAAGGCGCCGAGCGAACGCCGCCTGATCGGACGGGACACGCTGGCGCTCGACATCCCAACGAAGCTCGACGGCACGGGCCGCTACGGCATCGACGCCTTCGTGGAAGGGATGGTCTACGCGCGGCCGAAGGTCCCACCCACGCGGTACGACTCGAAGGTCATCTCGATCGACGACTCGGCGGCGAAGGGAGTGGCCGGATACCTGAAGAGCCTCGCGCTGGAGGATCCGTCCGGAACCGTACCGGGCTGGGTCATGGTGTACGCGGAGAGCTTTGTCGCGGCGAGCAAGGCGGCCGAGCTGGTGAGGGTGGAGTGGAGCCCGGGCCCCGCCGCGACAATTTCCGAGGCGGACGTCCAGAAGCGCGCGGCGGAGCTCATCGCGGATTCGACGGGAGGCTCGCTCCTGGTCGATGATCCGGGGGTCGACCAGGTGCTCGCGGAGGCGAAGCACAAGATCGAGCGCACCTACACGACTGCCACGGTCATGCACGTCGCGCTCGAGCCGGTCAATGCGCTGGCGTACGAGAAGGACGGCGTCTTCGAGATCCACACCGGCAATCAGTGGCAGACGCTGATCCTGCCCGTGCTAGCGAAGGCGCTCGGCTGCAGCCAGGACACGATCGTGCTGCGCAGCTACCTGTTGGGCGGCGGCTTCGGGCGGCGGCTGGCCGGCGACTACGCCGTCGGAGCGGCGCTCGCAGCGAAGGCGCTCGGCAGGCCGGTGAAGATGGTGTGCACGCGGCCCGACGACATGCGCTTCGACTGCCCGCGCTCGCCGTCGACGCAGGTGGTGCGCATCGCGTGGGCGGAGGACGGCCACGTCACCGCGATGGATCACCAAGCCGCCGCCGGATGGCCCACGGGGGTGATGAACCCGGCGTTCATGCCGAAGGGCGTGAACGGCGTCCCTTACGATCCGTTTGCGAGCTCCGGAGCCGACCACTGGTACACAGTCGGAGCGCAGCGAGTCCGCGTGCTGCGCAACGATCTCGCCGAGCGCACTTTCCGGCCCGGCTGGCTGCGCTCCGTGGGTGCGGGCTGGACGAGCTGGGCCGTCGAGAGCGCGATCGACGAGGCGGCGCACGAAGCCAGCGTCGATCCGGTGGAGTTCCGGCTTCGCATGCTCGATGGGGCGGGCCGGAACGCCGGCTCGCCTCCGAGCGCCGTCGGCGGGGCACGCCGGCAGGCGGCCGTTCTCGCGCGCCTGGCCGAGAAGATCGGTTGGGGCCGCACGACGTTGCCGAAGGACGTGGGGATCGGCGTCGCCACGACGTTCGGCCAGGAACGCGCGATGCCCACCTGGACCGCGTGTGCGGCGCGAGTCCGCGTCGATCGCGCGAGCGGCCGCGTCACGGTGGAGAAGCTGACGCTCGTTGTCGACGCGGGCACGATCATCCACCCGGACGGCGCGCAGGCGCAGGTCGAGGGCGCCGCGTTGTGGGGCTTGAGCATGGCGTTGCGCGAGGGAACCGAGTTCGTGAACGGCCAGCCGAAGGACACGAACCTCGACACCTACGCGCTGCTGCGAATGGGCGACGTGCCGGAGATGGAGATCGAGCTCGTCCAGAGCACCGAAGCGCCCGTCGGGCTCGGCGAGCCCGCGACGACTGTGGTCCCGCCTGCGATCGCGAACGCGATCTTCGCGGCGACTGGCGCGCGGGTACGCCACACGCCAATCCGAAAAGAGGCTGTGTTGCAAGCGCTCGAGCGGGAAACGTGAACTAAGACGGCTGCCGGCAGGAATACGGTGGCGTGATCGCAGGCCTGGACTGCGCAGGGGCCGAGCACCGCCTTCAGGGACGCTTGAGGCGGCGTAGTTCTCCGGCGACGAGCCGTTCCATCCGCATTGATGCAGCCGTCGCAGCGAAGTGCCACTGCGAAGGCGAGGGCGATCAGCTCCTTTGCACGCGGAGCTAGTATCGAGGAACCGCCGAGGCGCCGACGCCGAGACGAGATCTCGCCGCGCCGACGCGAAGCCGGCGCCTGCTCGAGGTCGAGCCTGCGCGAGCGGCCCCGCCGGTGATCGGGCACGGATGTTGCGACACGGCATCGTGCCGTGGACCAATCGCTTCCGCTCGACCTCCAGATGAGCCTGCTGCTCCTCGTGGCGATGTGCGGTTACTTCGCCGCCCTCTGGCTGCGACAACCGGGAGTCGTGAGCCTGATCATCGTAGGAGTCCTGGCGGGCCCGAGCGGGCTCGGATGGATCACGCACACCGACTTCGTGACGACGCTCGCGCACCTCGGCGGGGTCTTCCTGCTGTTCGTGGTCGGTTTGGAGTGCAAGCTCTCGGAGATTCTGCGCGTCCAATCCGCCGTGATCGCGTTCTTCGGCGCCGCTCTTCCCTTCGCGGGCGGCTATCTCGCGGCCGTTGCGTGGGGCTACCGGCCGCCTGCGGCAATCATCCTAGGCACCGCACTCACCGCAACCAGCGCCGCGGTCGCGTCGGGCGTGCTCCGCGAGATGCGCTTGGTCGACACGACCGTTGGCAGGACCATCATCGGAGCGGATGCCATGGACGACGTCTTCGGCTTGCTCGCCCTGGCGATCGGCACCCAGTTCACGACCGGGTCGGTTTCCCTCGGTGTGCTCGCCGCGATCGTCGGTAAGGCTGCGCTCTTCCTCGTCGTCGGCGCCGTCACCGGGCGCGCGCTCCTCGTCCGGGTCATCGCGCGGATCGATGGGTCTGCCGTCGCGAAGCAGTTCCCCGGGTTCGTGTTCGCCTTCGCGGTGCTGATCGCGTTCCTCTATGCAGCGGCGAGCGGCGCACTCGGCTTGTCGGCCATCGTCGGCGCGTTCCTGGCTGGAATCTCGCTCGAAGGTGCCCGCACGAAGGTGAGCCGCAGCTTTCGCGAGGGGGCGGACTACCTGCGGATCCTCTTCGCGTCGATCTTCTTCGTGTCGCTGGGCGCTCTGGTCGATCTCAGGCACTTCGGTCGAGAGGGAGTCCTGCTCGCCGTCGTCCTGACGGTCGTCGCGATACTGACCAAGGTGATCGGCTGTGGCGTGCCGGCGCGCCTGCTCGGGCTGTCGAATCGCGAGGCGTTGGCGGTCGGGTTCGGCATGTCGCCGCGCGGCGAGGTCGCAATGTTCGTCGGTCTGTATGCATTGGGTCAAGGCTTGATCGGGCAAACGGAGTACGCCGCGATTCTTCTGCTGGGGATCGCGACGTCGCTCGCGACTCCCGTCGCGCTCCGGATGCTGACGGGTCCGCGCGGACCAGCCGTTCTGGCGGACGCGGGACCGATGGCTGCCGCCGATCGGAATTGATCAGCGGTGACGTCCGGGTCGAGCTCGTCGCTTACCAGGGGCCGCTGGCGGCGCGGACCCCCGTCACGTTCTCGTTGTCCTTACTCCGCGACGTGTCATCTCCGCTGGTCCGATGCGAAGGTCCGGTAGAGGTACGCGAGCGACGGGATCAGGATGAACGCTCCTCCGAGCAGGCCGCAGAGCAGGAACACGAGAGTGACGCGCGGCGCCGCGACCGCGCGCAGTGTCTGCGCCGGCGGTATCACGAAGGGATACTGCGCCAGCACCCAGCCCCACAGAACCAGCGAGACCTGTGCGCCCGCTGCGAGGCGGGCCAGCGACCAGCGCCGGGTCCAGAGCGCCCGGATCGCCGCGATCCCGGCGACTCCCGCGAGGAGCTCGAACACGAGGGCCGGCCCGGCGAAGCCGGCGTCGGAGCGCGGGGCCAGAGCCAGGCCGGCGACGCCGGCGGCGATCATCGCGACCGCGGCGCCGAGTCCCCGCCGGCGGAAATCGCCGCGAAGCGCCTCGTCGCGCGCCGCGAGCGCGAGATACACCGCCGCGAGAAAGGCGAACATCGCGAGCGCAAGCGCGCCGATCGCGAGCGGGAAGGGCGCCAGCCACGGCGCGAGAAAGATCGTCTGAAACATCGAGCGAGGGGAAGCTCCGTCCTCGGTCTGCAGGGCGGACAATGCGCTCGCCGCCTCGCCCACCGCGCCCGACGCGATCGCGCCCACGATTGCGCCCAGGAGAAGGGGTGTGACGATGCTCGCGCTAGCGAAGATGCGTCCCCAGCGTTCCTGGCTCGCGCGGTCGTGAGCACCGTAGCTGCGAAAGGCGAACGAGGATCCGCGCAGCACGATGCCGAGGAGCATGAGCGTCAGAGGGATGTGCAGAATGGTTCCGAGCGTCGCGAAGGCGGGCGGGAACGCCGTGAACAGCACGACGATCACGAGGATCAGCCAGACGTGGTTCGCTTCCCAGATCGGGCCGATCGAGTGCGCGATCAACGCGCGCTGCGCGTCTCGGCGCGGCCCGCTCGCGAACAGATCCCAGACGCCGCCACCGAAGTCCGCCCCGCCGGTGAGCACGTAGACGTTCATCCCCAGCACCAGGACGAGGGCGGCAAGCTCCGGGGGGCCGAGCACAGCGAGCCAGTCCGTCATGGTGTTCCTCGTTCGGGCGCCGCTGTCGCGGAGCGCTCTACCCGCGGCCCCTCAGTCTCGCGCACGAGCGAACGGAGCAGGACCGCCACGATGGCGCCGAGCCCGAGATAGTGCAGAGTGAACAGCAACATCGGCACGATCAGCCCCGGCATGGGCGTCACGGAATCGGCGGTCCGCATGAGGCCGTGAACGACCCACGGCTGCCGACCCACTTCGGTGACGACCCAACCGGCCTCGGTCGCGATGAACCCGAACGGAGCGACCGCCACCAGCGCGCGCAGGAGTCCGCGCTGCACGGTCACGTCACGGCGCCAGAGGGCGATCCAACCGGCCCACAGAGCGACGAGCGCCATCGCCGAGCCCAGAGCGACCATGATCTGGAACGCGACGTGCACGATGGCGACGGGTGGACGATCGGCGGGCGGCACCGACTTCAGCCCCTGCACCTCCGCGTGCGGATCGTGGAAGGCGAGCAACGAGAGGCCGTACGGGATCTGGAGCGCCCAGCGGGTCTCCTCGCGCTCGGCGTCGGGCCAGCCGCCGAGGCTGAGCGGTGCGCCGCGTTGCGTCTCCCAAAGGCCCTCCAATGCGGCGAGCTTGATCGGCTGTGCGACGGCGACGGCGCGCGCGCTGATGTCGCCGGAGATCGGCTGGAGCACGGCGGCGGTGCCGCCCACCGCGAGCGCGATCCGCAGCGCGCGTGCGTGGAAGCCCGGTGCTGCCCCGCGCAAAATCATCCATGCGTGCACGCCCGCGACCGCGAGCCCCGTCGACGCGTACGCTGCGAGCAGCATGTGCAGCACCTGCTCGAAGGCCGCGGGGCTCTGCATCGCGGCGAGCGGGTCGATGTTGGTGAGCGCGCCGTCGGCCGCGAGCTGGAATCCGACGGGCGTGTTCATCCAGGCGTTCACCAGGACGACGAGCACCGCCGACGCCGCGCCGCTCGCTGCCACGACGATCCCGGCCGCGAGATGCGCGCGACGGGCGATGCGATCCCAGCCGTACAGATAGACCCCGAGGAAGATGGCTTCGGTGAAGAAGGCGACCCCCTCCAGCGTGAACGGCATGCCGATCAACGGCCCAGCGAAGCGCATGAAGCCCGGCCAGAGCAGTCCGAGCTCGAACGACAGCACTGTGCCCGACACAGCACCGACCGCGAACAGGATCGCCGTGCCCTTCGCCCAGCGCCGCGCGAGCTCGAGGTACACCGCGTCGCCGCGGCGGAGCCACTTCCACTCCGCCAGCACCATCAGGAGCGGCATGGCGATCCCGATCTCGGCGAACACGATGTGAAAGCCGAGCGAGAGCGCCATCTGGATGCGGGCCGCGAGCAGATCCGTCACGCGCGGCCCCCGCCGAGCACCGTCGAGGCGGCAGGCGTGCCCGCATTCCAGGGTTTCATCTCGCTTCCTTAATGATTCGAGTCCGGGTACGTTCAGCGGCGCCGCTTGGAACTCTGTCTGGCGACGCTTCGCAAACGGCGTGCCCGACCCGCGAGGCTGCCGATGCGCAGGAAGCGCGCCGTGCGGTGTCGGACGCCGAGGCATCGGCACCGGTGGCGAACGCCCGGCTAGACGGAGGACGAGGGAGGTCGTACTTTGGATACGACGCCCCGGACGAGGCTCGATGAAGCGTGACCCCGCCCTAGAACTCTGGCGATCCGTTGCTCCGTGGGCACTTGGCGCCGGCGGCGTCGGCTTCGTGACCGCCGTCGGCGTTGGCCTGGACGCCAGCGCCGAGCTGGCGGCATTCCTCTACCTGAGCGTCGTGGCCGTCGTCTCCCTCGGTGGAAGGTGGAGCCCGTCGATCTTCGTCTCGCTCCTCGCCGCGTCGTGCCTGGACTTCTTCTTCACGCAACCGCTCTTCTCGTTCCAGATAAGCCTGTCGCAGGACATCGCGGCGGTGGTTGCCCTGACTGCAACCGGCTTGGTCATCTGCAGCCTGGCCTCCAGAGCGCGCGAGTCCCGCGAGGAGCTCGAGGCTTCGAAGAGTCAGCTCCAGCTCATCGTCGACACGATCCCGGCGCCGGTCTGGACCAGTCTGCCGGATGGGACGCTCCAATACTTGAATCGGCGCTGGCTCGACGACCTCGGTATCTCCCAGGAGGCGGCGAGCCGCTACATCCAAGTTCATCCGGACGATCTTGCTCGATTGTTGGAGGCCCGGACCACGGCGTTTGCGACCGGGAATCCCTTCGATCACGAGGTACGCCTGCAGCGCGCCAACGGACAGTATCGCTGGGCGCTGCTCCGGGCCTCGCCGCTGCGCGACGACAGCGGGAAGATCGTTCGGTGGTATGGAATCAGCACCGACATCGACGACCTGAAGCGGGTCGAGCTGGCGCTGAGCGAACGTGCGAGTCTTCTCGAGCTGACTCATGACTCCGTGTTCGTGCGCGATCTCGAGGACGTGATCCTCTATTGGAACCGCGCTGCCGAGCAGTGCTACGGGTGGAAGCGCGAGGAAGCTATCGGTCAGAGCAGTCACGTTCTCCTGCAGACTGGCTTTCCTGAGCCCCTGGAAGAGATCAGGTCCAAGTTGCTGCGCACAGGGCGCTGGGACGGAGAGCTCCTCCACAGGACGCGAGACGGCAGGCTTCTGACTGTGGCGAGCCGTTGGTCACTGCAGCAGGACGACCAGGCTCGCCCGGTCGCGATTCTCGAAACGAACAACGACGTAACACCGCGTCGGCGGGCCGAGGACGACTTGCGCAGGGCGCAGGGCGAGCTGGCGCGCGTCGGCCGTGCCTTGACGATTGGAGAGATGGCGGCGTCGATCGCCCACGAGGTCAACCAGCCGCTCTCGGCGATCGTGAACAACGTCAACGCCTGCGTGCGCTGGCTGGCGGGCGATGCCCCCAACCTCGACGAGGCGCGGGAGGCCGTCCGGCGCATCGCCCGCGACGCGATTCGCGCCAGCGACATCGTCAAACGCATTCGGGGCCTCTTGAAGAGAGGGGACGGAGAGCGAGCGCGGGTGGACCTGAACGAGGCGATTCGCGAGGTCGTTGCGCTGGCCCAGAGCGAGATTCGCAGAAGCGAAGTAGCGCTCCGCATGGACCTGGCCCCGGACCTGCCACCCGTGCTCGGCGACCGGGTGCAGCTCCAGCAGGTCGTGCTCAACTTGATCGTGAACGGGGTCGAAGCCATGAGCTCGGTGGAGGACCGACCGCGCGAGCTGTTCGTTGGCACGCAGCGAGGCGAAGCCGATCCGGTGCGCGTCACCGTCCGCGACTCCGGCTCCGGCTTCGACGCCGAGAGCAAAGGACGGATCTTCGACGCGTTCTACACCACGAAGCCGGGCGGTATGGGCATGGGCCTCTCGATCAGCCGCGCCATCGTCGAGAGCCACGGCGGACGGCTGACCGCCGAGCGGAACGATGGGCCCGGCGCCACCTTCTCGTTCACGCTCTCGCAGGAGGCGGAGCTTCCTCCCACATAGTCGATCCGACGCGGCATCGCGACCGCCGCGCCGAGACTCCCGGGGGTTGTGACCCTCGACCGGAGGGCGCTCCTCGCCGAAGCTCCCGATCGTCATGCGCACTCTCAGCTCGGAGGAGGGAGACGTCGGAGAGGCCAAGCGCCGTTTCGCGGTTTCGGCCTTGCTGACGTTCCGTGCGCTCGGCTCGGCGTAACGCGGCCGAACGAGGGCCTACTTCTGTTGAATCGAGCGCAGGTACGCGACGAGCAGCATCTCATTGCCGCGGATCGAGGCCTCCTCCTCAGTGGGGCTGGCCGCGATGGAGCGGAAGCGCTCGCCCCACACCGCCATGTCGGGGGCGTCGTGTCCCGGGAACGGCTCCCTTCCGTCGATGATCATTGCGACCTCCGTCTCGGGGAAGACGCCGCCGTTCCGTTCGGCGATCGTCGTCAGATCCGGCGGCTGCCTCTTGAGAGTGAGCGCCCTGGGGCCATCGCCTTTGCCCGTGACTCCGTGGCACCCCGAGCAATAGCGTTCGTAGACACCTCGGCCCACGTCCGCGACGGTGGGATCCTCGCTCGCGGCCGGTGTCGCAAACGCCAGCATAGTGCCGAACACCAGGGCGGCGGACGCGAAGAGAGACTGCGTCGTGTGTCGGGCGAGTGAGTCGCGGAGTGATAGTGGATTGCGCCTATTCGTTGCCATGGTTCGAGCCTCGCTCTCCGTCCGTCATGGACGTCGACACGGTCCGTTGCACGCCGCGTGCCCAGCCGACGGCGCCAGATCTGCGCGGCGCGCGGCCGCACTCCTCTGCGACGCTGCCGGTATCTCGGCGAAGGCGCCGCGATCTCGTCGGCGCGCTGGACCCCCGCCGGCTCGATCCTCGTGCGCAGGGGCTTGATGCCGCCATCACCGTCGAGCCCAGGCGCTCGACCGGCCCGGCGAGCTTGAACGCAGCGATTTCGTCGACGGCTCTCGCACGATCGGGGCCCGTTCTCGACGGCGGCCTCGAGACGTCGCTGTGCTCCCGAAGCCAGTACGACCATCATCGAGGCGCACCGAGGGAGCCTGTGGGCAGAGCCCAAGCCGGGACTCGAGCCGCCGGCTGACCCCATCGGCGCTGAGCAGCTCGCCCACCTGGTCCAGCGCGGCGGGGTGGAAGATCAGCCGCAGGTGATCGAGGCCGGCAAGCACGATCGAATGCTGGCGCGGCGCGCTGTCGAGCCCTGCGAAGCGCTCCGGCACCACCGCGTCGGCCTCCCCCGCCAGCGCGAAGAGCTCCGAGCCTGCCGGCACCGGTGCGGCGGAGAGCTCCGCGAGGAAGGCTGAGCCGGGGCGGAGCTGGCTCATGGCCGTCGACAGTCCGAGCGTCGCAGCCATGCCGAGCCACGCGAGCGGCGCGCCCATGTGCGGCGCGCCGAGCGTTACGACTCGCCGCACCCGTCGCCCGCGGTCGAGGCGCTTCAGCAGGTAGGTAGCGACGACTCCGCCGAGCGAGTGTCCCACCACGTCGACCTCGCGCGCGCTGGATGCGGCGATCGCTGCGTGCACGCGCTCCGCGGCGCGCGCCAGATCCCCGAAGCCGAGCCCGAGGTTTGGCCGCAGCAGCGGCCGCTTCAGATGAACGCGCACGTGGCGCGCGACGAGCGCCAGCATGTGAGGCGTGCTCGCGAAGCCGTGGAGGAGCACGACGGGGCGCGCGACCCGCCATTCGGGACTCGGCCGCGTGCCGAGGGAGGGGTATGCGGTTGCGGCCATCGTCGTGCTCCTATACCGACGCCTGTGCACGCCCGATGCCACTGGTTTCCGTCGCACCGCAGCGTCGCGACGAGCCGCCGCTGCCGACCTGACGGCACGCGAGCCGACCGGCAGCCAGCACCGACGCGTGTCGTCCCGACTTTGGGCCGCCACGCCTGTGCGGGACAACACTCCGCTTGCCCACCACGAGTCACCTGATGCCGAGACTCCAAGTCTTCCATCAATGAAACGCAACCTCGATCAGGCCGAATGTCCAGGCAGAGTCACCGCTTCACCACGCGCCGGGTAGTGCTTTGCAACGACATAGTCCAGCGCCGACAGGATGTCCGCGACGTGAGGACGCGCACACGGCATGGTCTGGATGCTGCCGAAGTAGAGGGTCCCGTCCGCCCGAACGAGATAGAGCGCCGGCTCCGAGAAGAGCGGCGGCTCGTCGAAGCCAGTCGAAGTTGTTCCGTGCCCTGTCGAGACAGGTGCGGGCTACGCCGAGATCGAGCTCGCGGTAGAAGACGAGCAGCGTGAAACGCGGCGGTGCTTCGGAGGCGGGGTCGAATCCACCTCCGCCGCGAGTGGAACTCTGAGGTCGGGGGCCTTCTGACGCGGGAAGAGCGGCAACAAATCAGTGGCATGTAGGGTGTTCATCGGTCGTCTCCAGTGAGCGTTCTCCTACATCGTCAAGACGACGCGCCCTTCGACCTTGCCTCCACGCAGGTCGGCGAGCGCCTCATTGACCGTTTCGAGCGGCTGCGTGTGGATGTGGGAGCGAACGCTTCCGTCGCTCGCGATCGAGAGGGCCTCCTGGAGGTCTGCGCGTGTCCCCACGAACGATCCGCGGATCGTGATGCCCTTGGCCACCACGTCGAAGAGGGGCGCCGGAAACTTCCCGGGAGGAAGGCCCACGAGAACGCAGGTTCCCCTTCTGCGGGTCATGCCGATCGCTTGCTCGAACGCGCCCAACGAGACGGCCGTGACGACGACTCCGTGCGCACCGTCCACTGCGGACTGCACGGCGCGCACGACATCCTGCTCTCGCGCGTTGAGCGTGATCTCTGCGCCCATGTCGTGCGCCAGCTGGAGCTTTTGCGGATCGACATCGATCGCGATCACGTGCAACCCCATCGCTCGCGCATACTGCAGGGCGAGCTGGCCGAGACCGCCCACGCCGGAGATCGCCACCCATTGTCCGGGGATTACTTCCGTCTGCTTCAGCGCCTTCCAGGTGGTCACGCCAGCGCAGAGGATCGGGGCGGCATCGACGTCCGACAGCTTCTCCGGAATCCGTCCTGCATACGCCGCGGGCGCGAGCTCGTACTCCGCGAAGCTGCCGTCTGCGGTGTATCCGCCGAACACCGCTCGCGGGCACTGAGTCTCCCATCCGGTGATGCACCACTCGCAACCGCCGCACGCCGAGTGCAACCAGGGCAGGCCGACCCGGTCCCCCTCCTTCAAGTCCCGCACGTTGCGCCCGGTCTTCGCGACCACGCCGACTCCCTCGTGTCCGGGAATGAACGGGAGCTTGGGCTTCAGCGGCCAGTCGCCGGCGATTGCGTGAAGGTCTGTATGACAGACGCCGGTCGCGCTCAGCTTGACCAGGATCTCGTCCGGGCCAGGGTCCGCGAACGTCCACTCCTCGACGGAGAGCGGCTCATTGAAAGCGTGCGCGATCGCTGCTCTACCCTTCGAAGCCATGCTCGATCTCCTTGAGTTCGGAGTTCCATGTGAAGAGCGGGTTCGTCACGCGGCTTCCTGCGCCTCGAGCGACCGCACTGCCTCGACCATCTTCGCCAGGACCTCTTTGGCGTCTCCGTAGACCATCTCGCAGTTGTCCGCGTAGAACAGCGCGTTCTCGATTCCCGAGTAGCCGGCTCCCTGGCCGCGCTTGATCACGTAGATCTGGTGCGCGTGATCGACGTCGAGAATCGGCATTCCGTAGATGGGGGACTGCTTGTCGGTCCGTGCCGCGGGGTTGACCACGTCGTTCGCGCCCACCACCACTGCCACGTCCGCGGTCTTGAACTCGGCGTTGATCTCCTCGAGGTCGTGCATGAGCTCGTACGGAACGCCCGCTTCGGCCAACAGCACGTCCATGTGACCCGGCATGCGTCCGGCCACTGGATGGATCGCGAACTTCACGTCGACGCCCGCGGACTGCAGTAGCTTGACCAGCTCGTGGAGCTTCCCCTGCGCCTGCGCCACCGCCAGTCCGTAGCCCGGTACGATGATCACCGAGGACGCGTACCGCATCGCGGTCCCGGCATCGCTGGCGTCGACCGGCTTGAGGCGTCCTTTGATCGCCTGTGCCGCCTGATCGGCTGCCTCGCCGAAGTTGCCCGCCAGGATGTTGAGAACCGACCGGTTCATGGCGCGCGCCATCAGCAGCGTCAACAGGCAGCCAGCCGCGCCGACCACCATGCCCGCAACGATGAGTGCGGGATTCCCCAATGCGAAGCCACCCAGACTGACGGCCAGACCCGTGAACGCGTTGTAGAGCGAGATGACGACGGGCATGTCCGCACCGCCGATCGGCACCGTGATCAGCACGCCGAGGATGAGCGCGCCGACGAAGTACGAGGCCACCAGGAACCAGTTGGGCCCCGCTCCCGGGAGAAACACGACCGCGAGAGCAAGGGCGAGCGTCGCAGCCGCAGCGCAGCAGTTGAGCGCTTGCTGGCCCCGAACGCGCCAGGGCTTGCGCATACGGCCGTCGAGCTTCGCCCAGGCAATCATCGAGCCCGAGAACGAGATACAACCGATCGCGGCGCTCGCCAGCGTTACGAACATTGCCACCGGGAGCGGCGTCCGCTCCGTGCAGAGCCTGATTGCCGCGATCGCAGCGGCCGCTCCGCCACCCATGCCGTTGTAGAGGGCTACCATCTGCGGCATCCCGGTGACCGGAACCGTCTTTCCGCTGCGCCATCCCCAACAGGCTCCGACCGCGAGGGCCCCGATCGCGAGCGAGACGTTGGCGAGCAGGTGAGGGCGAGCGACGTCGCTCACGCTCGTCGCGTAGACGAAGCTCGCCAGCACCGCGAGCAGCATGCCATTGCCCGCGACCACGATCCCCGAGCGGGCCGTGACCGGCGAGGACATGCGCTTCATGCCGTAGATGAGCAGACCCGCGGCAAGCAGATCCCCCACGGCGGCGATCGATCCAACGATGGTCATGACGCTTTCCTCGCTTCTCGAGCCTTGAACATCCCGAGCATGCGCACAGTGACGACGTATCCGCCGACCACGTTTCCCGCGCCCATCGCGACGCCCAGACACCCGATGACTTGCTGCGCGGGCGTCGTGGCATTGAAGAGCACGTACAGCGCACCGACCACCACGATGCCATGCACGAAGTTCGACCCCGACATCAGCGGCGTGTGTAGGATCGAGGGAACGCGCGAGATGACCTCGTAGCCGGTGAAGGCCGCGAGCATGACGATGTAGAGGGCCAGCAGCCCCGTGGTGACCCCTTCAGCTCCGCTCATGACGGCGTTCCTCCGCGTTTCGCGTTCTCGATCTGGCCATCTCGCGTCAGCACCGACTTCGCGAGGATCTCGTCGGTCCAATCGAGAGCGAGCGCTCCGTCCTGGATCATCAGCTTGAGCAGGTTGTACTGATTTCGCGCATACAGCTCGCTCGCGTGCTCCCCGAGCAGCGAAGGAACGTTCAGCGGCGCGACGATCGTGACGGGGCCGGCTTCTGTCGTTTGACCCGGCTCCGTGCACTCACAGTTGCCCCCGCCCTCCGCGGCCAGGTCGACGATGACCGCGCCGTTCTTCATGCCGTCGACCTGCCTCCGGCTGATCAGCTTGGGCGCGGCTCTGCCCGGCACGGCGGCGGTCGTGATGACGATGTCCGCCGCCTGGATGTGCGCAGTCACTACCCCGTCGACCTTGGCCTTCTCCTCGGCGGTCAGTTCGCGCGCGTAGCCGCCCGCGCCGCGGGCGTCCACGCCCGTCTCGACGAACTTCGCGCCCAGCGAGGCTGCCTGCTCCTTGGTCTCGGGCCGCACGTCGTAGCCTTCCACCGTGGCGCCGAGTCGATGCAGTGTGGCCGCGGCCTGCAGCCCGGCGACGCCGAGCCCCATCACGAGTGCACGAGCCGGCCGCAATGCCCCGACGGCGGTCGTCATCATCGGCAGAATGCGGCCCAGGTGCACCGCTGCGAGCAGGGCTGCGTAGTAGCCGCCGAGCGCCGCCTGGCTGGTGAGTGCGTCCATCGGCTGGGCCCGGGTGATCCGGGGAATCAGCTCCATCGCGAAGCAAGTGATCTTCTGCTCCTGGAGCGACCCGAGCAGATCGGGGTGCTGCGTGGCGTACGCGAACGCAATCAGGATGGAGCCCGGCTTCATCGCGCGGATCACAGACTCCGGAGGTGCGTTCACCGCTAGCACGACGTCGGCGTCTCCTACGAGTTCCCGTGGATCGGCCACGAAGCGAACGCGTTCGAACACAGCGTCCGGGAGCTTGATCGCGTCGCCCGCACCGGACTGGATGGACAGCTCGGCACCCAGCTTCGTGAGCTTGCTCGCTACGGACGGAACCATGGCGAGCCGCCGCTCGCCTGGCTGCGTCTCCTTCAGGACCGCAATTCGTATCGCCATGACTCGCTCGCTCCTCGCTCAGAAGGGATCGCTGAGGGAGCTGACCCGGATCAGCTTCTTGTTGACGAACTCCTCGACTCCGAGGCTCGAGAGCTCGCGGCCATAGCCGGAGCGCTTGATCCCGCCGAAGGGAAGCTCGGGCGCGGTCCAGGTGGGGTGGTTGATGAACACCATCCCGGTGTCGATCCGGTCCGCCACGCGCTTGCCCCGCTCGACGTCACTCGTGAAGACCGACCCGCCGAGTCCGAAGGGGGAGTCGTTGGCGACGCGGATGGCAGACTCTTCGTCCGGCACGCGGTAGATGACCGCCACCGGACCGAAGAGCTCCTCGTGGGAAATCGGAGTCCCGGGGGTGACGTCCGTGAGAACGGTCGCTTCGAGGAAGGCGCCTTTGCGCGGGATCCTCTTGCCGCCGAGCAGCACCGTGGCGCCCGCCTCGACGGCGCGCCGAATCTGGCCCTCGAGCTCGACCGCGGCGGCCTCGGAGCTCAGCGGACCGAGCTGGGTGCTCGGATCGAGCGGGTCTCCGGTCCGCAGGTTGCTCATCCTGGCGACGAATTTCTGGATGAATTCGTCCGCCACGGGCTCCACGACGATCAACCGCTTCGACGCCACGCAACACTGCCCCGTGTTGTTCATGCGTCCTACGAAGGCCCACTCCACGGTCTGGTCGATGTCCGCGTCCTCGAGCACGATCAGGGCATCGCTGCCGCCGAGCTCGAGCACCGACTTCTTCATGCTCTTTCCCGCAGCCGCTGCGAGACTCGCTCCGGCGACCTCGCTTCCGGTGAGCGCCGCGCCCTGGATGCGCTCGTCGGCGACCAGTTCCGAGACCTTGCTGCCGGGGATCAGCAGGTTCGTGTAGAGACCCGCCGGCGCTCCCGCTTCCTGGAAAGCGCTCTCGATCGCGATGGCGCACTGCGGGACGTTCGAAGCGTGCTTCACCAGCACGACGTTGCCGATCATCACGTTCGGCGCCGCGAAGCGCGCAACCTGATACACGGGGAAGTTCCACGGCTCTACGCCCAGTACGAGGCCGATCGGGCTGTGGCGCAGCAGGGCCTCGCCGCGCTCCGTCGCGACCGGCTGGTCGGCGAGGAAGATCTCGCCGTGGTCGGCGTAGTAGTCGAAGATATCGGCGCTGAGATCGACCTCGGCGACGCTCTCCGCGATGAGCTTCCCCATCTCGGTCGTGATCAGCTTCGCAAGCTCCTCCCTCCGGCGGCGCAGGATCGCGGCCACTCGGTGCAGGATCGCGGCTCGGTCCGCGAAGCTCGTCGTCCGCCAGTGACGGTACTCGGCGGCCGCAGTTTCCAGTGCTCGCTCGATCGACTTCGGCGTCTGTTCCTGGAAGGTCTTGAGGGTTTCGTTCGTGTACGGGTTCACGGTCGCGATCGGCATCGGGCTCTCCTTGGACTCGGTTGTGACGTGCCGCGACGTTTTGCATCGAGCATGCCAGGGTCCGCGGTGCTCGAACGACGGCGCGCGGCGCGGATTGCTCTCGCCCCAACGACCTCCTGCCGATGACGTGCTCGGCGCGCCGAGATTTCGCCGCGTCTGATGAGGAGCCGAGTGCCCGCTCGGCCGCATCGCCCCCCGCGTCTTCTACCCAGCATGCGAGCGCAGCACTCCATCGCTCGGCTACGCAGCAGATTGGCGTTCCCGGGGTCGGCGGTGCCTGAGGTGCCCGGAACGCGGCGGGTCGAGCACGCCCGAGATCCACACGAGCTGAGCGACGTCGACGTCGGCGTCCTCCGCAGCCGCCTAGGCGTGGCGGAAGGGGGGCGCCGTCTGGCTGACAGAGGAGGACCTAGTCGTGAACGCGCTCGGCGTCCTCGCGCAACATCTCGTCGTGCTGCTCGATCCGACCACGATGTCCCGACGCTGCACGATGCATACGCCCGCCTCGATCTCACCGCGAGCCCCTACGGCGTCTTCATGGCCGGGCCGTCGGCGACAGCAGACATCGAGGTGTGATCATTCACGGAGCGCAGGGCGCGCGGACACTGACCGTCCTGTTCCTTGCGCCGGCCTGAGGCGACCGAGGCAGCCAGAGCGTCTCTCAGGAATTACTCTCGGTGTTGTGGATGGCGAGTCAGTCCAGCGATTCGGCGCGACACGAGAGCACTATTCTCTCCGCGCACGATCGCCGAGATGTCGGCCAGCGCGCCGACACGACCTCGGGTCTTCCACGAAGCTCGGCTTCGTCGCTTCCGAGCTCCGTCTGGATCGCGTCGTCGAGGCGAAGGGGGAAGGGCACCTGGTGTACTATGGAGACCTCGCCGATCGGGAGCAGAGCAGGTGGTCACCCCGCTTCGAGACGCGCCCGAACACCGAGGGGAGGCCGCCCGCCACGGCCGAGCTCGACGTGCATGCTGATCCTGGACAACTACGGGATGCACAAGACACCGCGCATTCAGCGTTGGCTCGTGCGTCGAGCGCTGGTTCGCGACCCTCACCCAAAGGCAGATCCGGGGCGCGTCCATCGCAGCGTCCGCGAACTCGAAGCCATCATCCGCAACTGCCGACCGCTCAGCTGGAGGATCGATCCCGCGTCGGCAGAAGGTGTGTAGCGATCGAGAGTGCGGTCGGGATGGCGCCAATCGTAAAGGCGACGCGTAGGGTGAATTGCAGCGTGGTCAGCGCAGTGGCTGCCGGATCGTCCGGATGGGGGACTGTCAGAGCGTACAAGCCGAGGATTGCCTGGGCCGCATAGAGACCGGGCACCATTGGAATGCAACCCGCAGCCGCCAGCGCATTGGTGCCGATGCCCAACCGGGCATGCAACAACTGCCCGGCACAACCCACGGCTGCAGCGGCGACGAAGGAGGCGGCTTCGAGACTCCAACCTGCCTCCTGTCCAAGCGTGCGGGTCCCAAGAGCCAGGGCGCCGCTGGCGGCGCACCAAGGAAGATCACGCCAGCCGAAGTTGAACAAGATCCCGAAGCCGACTGCGGCCAGGCCACCGAACAGGGCTTGGTGGAGCAGATGCAACAGATCAACCGTCATTGCTGCAGCCCCACCAGCATTTGCGCGATCAAGACGCCTGTGGTCATGAAGATCAGGATCATGCCGACGAAAACGGCCCGAGCGGTACCAAGCGTTGGGTAGCCGTCCAAGATGTCGTAGTGGGCATTGAGCACGGGGACACCAGGAACCAGCAGCAGAACGGACGCGATCATTGCTACATGGAGGGTTGTGCTATCCGCCCACTGGGCTCCCAGTTCCGCGAGACCCGATGCCAGGAAGGCGACACAGGCAGCGACCACGAAGACGTTGGCGCCCCGACGCAGGAGGGAGTGGCGAACCGACTGACCGATAGCCCCGCTGGCGAGGACGGGGATGAACGCTGACCAGTCCATGCCCAACAGACGTCCGAAAGCGGCGCACGCGATGCCGGTAGCCAGAGCCACCACCCAGGGAGCGTGACGCCCTGTCTCCCGCTTTATGCGGGTCATTTCCGATAGCGCCTCTGCGGATATGTTGCGGCCTCGACCAATCCGCTGAGCTAACTCGCGCATGGCGTGACTGAGCTGGTAATTCACTCCGAGTGCGCCGACTTCCACCATCCTGGTGATACGGCTAGTGCCTCGAGCGATCGTGATCTCGAACGAGGCATAGCCTGAACCTAGCTCCACGTGCTCAGCGCCCAGTGCACGCGCTATCCGGGAGCAGTCTTCATGGACGAGCTTCGCACGAACGCCCGCCTCCAGAAGTACAGTGGCGGCGTACAGCGCTGCTTCTGCAACTCGGTCCAGTTCCTGAACCTCGCCGAAGGCGGGGTCCAAATTGGACCTGAGATCTGAAGTCGTCGATTCTGCCACTTCCCTCATGATTCAAGTCCGCATGGAATCTCGTTCTGGTGTTCACTCAACTCGGAGCCGACTCGGTGAATCCAATGGCGTGGAGGACGGTTTCGGCCCCTTCGCCGGCGGTCATCACGCCTGAACTCACCGCGGCCTCGACCCGGGCCGAGACCTCGCGGACCTCGGGCGTATCGTGCAGCACGTGATGAATGTGCTCGTTGACGAGGTCCCACATCCACTGCACCAACTGGGACCGGCGGCGCTGCTCGAGCCAGCCCGTCGACGCGAAGCGGGCATGGTGCTGCAGCACCTGAGACCAGATGGTCTCGATTCCCGTGTTCTCGGTGGCGCTGCAGGTGAGCACCGGGGGAGTCCACGGGCTGTCGGCAGGGTGGATCAGCCGCAGGGCGCTCCGGTAGAGGGCGCAGGCCCGCTCGGCGGGCAGCTTGTTGTCGCCGTCCGCCTTGTTGACGGCCACCAGGTCAGCCATCTCCATCAGCCCGCGCTTGATGCCCTGGAGCTCGTCGCCGGCGCCCGCGATCAGGATGACCAGGAAGAAGTCAACCATGTCGGCGACAACAGTCTCGGACTGGCCGACGCCCACCGTCTCGATCAGCACGACGTCGAAGCCAGCTGCCTCGCAGGCGAGCATGACCTCGCGGGTGTTGCGGGCCACGCCGCCCAGGGTCTGGCCGCTGGGTGAAGGGCGGATGAACACGTTCGGCTGCCGGCTCAGGTCGATCATCCGGGTCTTGTCGCCGAGAATGCTGCCGCCGGAGATCCGGCTGGTGGGGTCGATCGTCAGCACCGCGACGCGATGCCCCTCCCCGATCAGCTTCAGGCCGAGTGACTCGATGAACGTGCTCTTACCCGCGCCCGGCACTCCGGTGATGCCGACGCGGATCGAGCGGCCCGACCGGGGTAGCAGAGCCGTCAGCGCGCGCTGTGCGAGGCGACGGTCCTCTGCCCGCTGCGACTCCAGCAGCGTGATGAAACGACTCAGGACGCCCTCCTTTCCCGCAAGGATCCCGTCGACGTAATACGCGAGGTCCAGCCGCCCCTGCCGGATGCCCGGCAGGGGCGGGGCCGCCGGAAACGCGACCGTGGCGGTCATCAGGCTACGGCCGCGTGCGCATTTCCCTTCGCGTCCAGCAAGTCGAGCACGCGAAGGGCGGACTTGGTGATGACCGTCCCGGGGCCGAAGATGGCGCTGGCTCCGTCTTTGAAGAGCTCGTCGTAGTCCTGCGGCGGAATCACGCCGCCGACGACGATCAGGATGTCTTCGCGGCCCAGCTCCGCCAGCGCCCGACGCAAGGCCGGGACCAGCGTGAGGTGACCGGCAGCGAGCGAGCTGGCGCCAATCACATGGTCGTCGTTCTGGACGGCTGCGCGGGCCGCCTCTTCCGGCGTCTGAAACAACGGGCCGACGTCGACGTCGAAGCCCAGGTCGGCGAAGGCGGTGGCGACAACCTGCTGCCCGCGGTCGTGGCCATCCTGACCGAGCTTGGCGACCAGGATGCGCGGTCTACGCCCCTCGCGGGCCAGGAACTGGTCGACGCGCTGCCGTACCTTGGCGACTACGCCGGCGCGCTCGCCGAACCGGCGCGCGTAGACCCCGGTCACCTCGTGGATCTGGGCCTTGTACCGGCCGAAGACCTTTTCCAGGGCGTCACTGATTTCGCCCACTGTCGCCCGCACTCGCGCCGCTGCGATGGACAGCTCCAGCAGGTTCCCCTGGCTCGACCGGGCGCACTCGGTCAGAGCGTTCAGCGCCGCGGTGACGGCGGCCGGGTCGCGCTGGGCCCGCAGCTCGGCCAGCCGTTTGACCTGCGACTCGCGGACGGCCCGGTTGTCGATCTTGAGCACCTTCAACGGCTCCTCGCGCTCCAGGACGTACTTGTTGATGCCGACGATCGTCTGCACGCCCGAATCGATGTCGGCCTGGGTGCGCGCCGAGGCCTCCGCGATCCGCATCTTGGGGATGCCGGCGTCGATCGCCTTGGCCATGCCCCCAGCCTTCTCGCACTCGACCACGTGGCTCCACGCCCGGTGCGCCAGCTCGTGTGTGAGGCGTTCGACGAAGTAACTGCCGCCCCACGGATCGATCACCGTGTCAGTGTCGGTCTCCTCCTGCAGGAACAACTGGGTGTTGCGAGCGATGCGCGCCGAGAAGTCGGTGGGCAGTGCGAGGGCCTCGTCGAGTGAGTTGGTGTGCAGGCTCTGGGTGTGCCCCTGGGTGGCGCCCATCGCCTCGATGCAGGTGCGCATCACGTTGTTGTAGACGTCCTGCGCCGTCAGGCTCCACCCGCTCGTCTGGCTGTGCGTCCGAAGCGACATGCTCTTCGGGTTCTTGGGCTTGAACTCTTGGACGATCTTGGCCCACAGCAGCCGGGCCGCGCGCATCTTGGCGATCTCCATGAACACGTTCTTGCCGATCGCCCAGAAGAACGACAGCCGCGGCGCGAAGTCGTCGATGCTCAGCCCGGCGGCGATGCCGGCGCGGATGTACTCCAGGCCGTCTGCCATCGTGTACCCCAGCTCGAGGTCGGCGGTGGCGCCGGCCTCCTGCATGTGGTAGCCCGAGATCGAGATGCTGTTGAACTTGGGCATATGCTGGCTGGTGTAGCGGAAGATGTCCGCGATGATCCGCATGCTCGGCGTCGGCGGGTAGATGTAAGTGTTGCGGGTCATGAACTCCTTGAGGATGTCGTTCTGGATCGTCCCCGCGAGCCGTTCCTGCTTCACCCCCTGCTCTTCGGCCGCCACGATGTAGAGGGCCAGGATCGGCAGCACCGCGCCGTTCATGGTCATCGACACGCTGATGTCGCCGAGCGGGATGTCCTTGAAGAGGATCCGCATGTCGAGAATGCTGTCGATGGCGACGCCCGCCATGCCGACGTCGGCCGCGACGCGGGGGTTGTCCGAGTCGTAGCCGCGGTGCGTGGGCAGGTCGAAGGCGACCGACAGGCCCTTCTGACCCGCGGCGAGGTTGCGGCGGTAGAAGGCGTTGGACTCCTCGGCGGTGGAGAACCCGGCGTACTGCCGGACCGTCCACGGCCGTTCGGGGTACATCGACAGGTACGGCCCCCGCAGGAACGGCGGGAGGCCCGGCATGTAGTGCAGGTGCTCCAACCCCTCGAGGTCGGCCGACGAGTACAGCGGCTTGACGGTGATCAGCTCCGGGGTCGGGACGCTCAGCTCCTCCAGCGGCTTGCCCGCGGCGGCCTGCCAGTCGGCCAGACGGGCGGAAGATCGGGGGCCGCCCTCCCAGGCAATGTCCTTGAAATTCGGAACGGTCTTCATGACAGAACTCCTTCCGCCTGGAGCAGCTCGTGGAGCGTGCCCAGGACGTCGCAGCGAACAAAGATGAATCGGTCGACTCCGGACGCCCGGTACTTGGCCTCATTGGCGCCGGGGTTGCCGGCCAGGATCACCGTCCGGGCGCCGGCGGCTTTCAGGCGCGGCGCCGTGGCCTCCACCGCCGTCTGGTACTTCTTGTCGGTGGAGCAGATCACCGCGACTTTGGCCCCGCTCTCGCGGAAGGCCGCCGCAGCGGCTTCGGGGTCTTTGAACCCGTCGTTGTTGAGCACGCCGAACCCGCCGGCCTCGAAAAAGTTCAGGGCATAGGTCGCGCGGGCAATGCACTCGGCCGGCGTACCCATGTTGGCCAGGAACACCAGCGGCCGAGCACCGGTCTTGGCCGTGTACTGATCGCTGGCGTCGCGCAGCTCTTCGTAGGCCGCGGCATAGGTGTGGATCGAAAGCGGCTCGACGCGGGCGGGCAGGTCCTTGTCGGGAGCCGCCGCCAGGGCGACGCTCAATTGGCCGAGCGTGGCGCCGGCTTCGGCGGCCTTCACCGCCGCCTCGGTCAACGCGCTCGGCGCCCGCCTCGGGTCGGCGGCCAGCTGGGCCAAGGCCGCCAGTTCGTCGGCGCACGGGTGGTCCCGCCGCCAGGCCACCAGCCGCGCGGACGCCTCCGCGCGGAGTTTCACCCGGTCCGGCTTCGGGCGAGTCACCGGCTGCTCGCTCACGTTGGGGTGCTCGCTGACACCGGTAACGGCCTGCCGGCGGGTGGCCAGGTCGCGCTCGCGTTTCGCTTCCACGGTGCGAATCTGCTCGGCGACCCAACCCTCGGTCGTGGCCCGGACCATGCCGCCCCGTCCCTCGATCGCCTGGAACTGGGCCCAGGCTTTCTCGGCGAGCTGGTCGGTCAGGCGCTCCAGGAACCACGAACCGCCCGCGGGGTCGATCACCTGGCTGAGGTGCGATTCCTCCAGGAGGATGAGTTGGGTGTTCCGGGCTAGGTGCCGGCTGAACTCATCGCTCGGGCCGATTGCCGCGTCGAGCGGCGTGGTGGTGATCGCGTCGGCGCCACCAACGGCGCCAGCGAAGCAGCAGACTGTGTTTCGCAGCAGGTTGACCCAGGGGTCGCGCCGCGTCAGGACGCGACGGCTAGTCCGCACGCGGATCCGAGTCGATCGCGCGGTCACCGCGGTGCCGCCGGTGGTCGCAATGACCTTGGCCCACATCTTCCGCAGAGCGCGCAGCTTGGCAATCGCCTGGAAGAAGTGGCAGCCCAGGCTCATGCCGAACCCGACCTGGCGGATCGCGGTATCAACGTCCAGGCCGGCCCCGGTAATGGCGCGAAGGTATTCCGCCGCGGTCGCCACCGCGAAGGCGAGGTCCTGGGTGCTGGTGGCCCCCGCGTGGTGATAGGCGTCGGTATCGACCTCCACGGCCGTGGCGTGCGGATAGTGCGCAGCCGTCCAAGCGGCCAGGTCCGCCATCTGCGCCAGCGCCACGTCGAGCGGAACGAGCAGGTGTCCTTCGGACATCAGCGCGCCCAGTGGGTCGGCGTTGAACGCGCACCTTACCGCGGCGGGGTCGAGCTTCCGTTGCCGGAGCAAGGCCGCTAGCAGGGCCGCAGCCGGCAGGAAGGCCGCCCCGGTGTCGAGCGACACCGGCGCGATGTCGAGGTGCACCCCGGCCAGCAACGACTCGAAATCGCCCAGGCTGTAGGCCATCGTGCCGTCCTGGCCGCACAGCTCGGCCGCCTCGCGTACATCGGCGTCCAGCCCGGCGCAGGCGGCGGCGTCGAGCCGGAGCTGGACCGACGTGACGCCGTGCTCGAGGTCCTCCAGAATGGCCCGGTTCGCTTCCGCCCGAGCCGGCTGCCGGTGCTCCTGGCGGATGTCCCATCCGGTGACTGCGTGACCCAGGACCTGGCTCCCTCGAGTCAGGGGCACGAACCCGGGCAAGCCGGAGGGGTCGCCGTCCGAGGCCCAGTCGACGGCGGTGTACAGGGGCTGGATCTCGATTCCCTCTAGAGTGTGAGTCACCAGCTTCTTGTCGAACGGTGCGCCCTTCAACTCGGCCACGACATCGGCCTTCCACTCGTCGTAGCTGACCGGGGGGAAGTCAGTGACCAAGGTCAATTTGCTGTCGATCATCTCGTTGTCTCCTGGTTTTGGTGGTCGCGATCGCCTCGCTCCGTGTAGACGCGATTGATGGCGAGCCGCGAAGTGTCGAATTGAGCGTCCATGCTTGTGTCCTCATGCCGCCGTCGTCATGCGGTGCGGCTCGAACTGCGAGAGGTCCAGCTCCGGCAGCATGGCGCCGTGTTCGAGGTAGTTCGCGTGCATCTGGAAGCAGCGCCGCAAGTCGTGGCGGATGTGCCCCATGGGTGCTGCCTCGAGGTAACGATGCAGCGCGTCCCGGTAGGCCGGGTGCGCGCAGTTGTCGATCATCCGTCGCGCGCGAGCCATCGGCGCCAGACCACGCAGGTCGGCCAGGCCCTGCTCGGTGACGACCACTTGGACCGAGTGCTCGCTGTGGTCGACGTGCGAGCACATCGGCACGATCGTCGAGATCCGGCCGCCCTTGGTGGTGGACGGGCACATGAAGATCGAGAGGTAGGCGTTGCGCTCGAAGTCGCCGCTGCCGCCCAAGCCGTTCATGATCTTCGTACCCATGATGTGGGTCGAGTTGACGTGACCGTAGATGTCCGCCTCGATGGCGGTGTTTGTGGCGATCACGCCGAGTCGACGGGCGATCCCCGGATTGTTCGATATCTCCTGCGGCCTGAGGATGATCCGGTCACTGAAGTCGTCGAAGTGATCGTAGAGGAACTTCAGCTTCTCGTTGGTCAGGGTCAGCGCGGTGGCGCTCGCGCCGAGCACCTCGCCGGATGCGATCAGGTCGAGCATCGCGTCCTGGAGCACCTCGGTGTACACCTTGAAGCGCGGGATGTCCTTGCGCGACGCGAGCCCGGCCAGGACGGCGTTGCAGATGTTGCCCACGCCACTTTGCAGCGGCAGGAATTCAGGTGGAATTCGACCGGCGCGCAGCTCGTCCAAGAAGAAATCGGCCACGTGCTCGGCGATCCGCTGACTCGCCTCGTCCGGCTGGCTGAAGGTCCGCCCGCCGTCCGGCTCGTTGGTGTGGACAATCGCGACCACGCGGGACGGATCGACCTGGGCGTAGGCACGGCCGATGCGGTCCAGCGGATCACGGATCGGGAGCGGCTCGCGGTGCGGCGGCGGGGGCAGGACGAGGATGTCGGCGAACTCTCGCAACCGCGGGGAGTGGTGTGCGTTCAGCTCGATGATCACCTTCTTCGCGCACTGAAGGAAGGTGGGGGCATTGCCGATGCCGGTCGTCAGGTACACCCGACCATCAGGGGTGACCTCAATGGCCTCGACGATCGCGAAATCGATCGGCCCGAGGAAGCCCTCCATCACGGCCTGTGAGACGTGCGAGAGGTGCATGTCCACGAATTCGACCTTCTCGTTGTTGGCCAGCTCGCGCATCGGGGCGGAGGTCATGTAGGGCGCGCGCCAGCTCACGGCCTCGGCGAGTGCCAGCTCGTCGTCGCACGCTTTACCGGTCGAGGCGCCGCTGAGCACCTTGACCTGGAACGCGGTCCCCGACTCGTGCAGTTTCTTGGCGCGTTGGGCTAGCGCGCGCGGTACCGCCTTGGGCGCCCCGGCGGGGGTGAAGCCGCTCACGGCCACCATCGCCCCGTTGGGGATCAAGGCCGCAGCCTCTTCGGCGGTCAGCGTCGCGTAAGTCTTGGCGCTAGTCATGGTCTCACCTTTCCTTTCAGCGGCTCAGTCATGGTTGGGAACAGCCGGGCGAACTTCTCAGGCAGCAGTCTGGCCAGTCGCGTGTTCGGGTCGACTGTGACCAGAGTGACGATCGCGTCGCCCACCACCGTGCCATCGGCCCTCTCGATCCGCTGGGCCAGAACAAAGCTCGTGTGCCGGTGGTGTTGGGGCCACGTGATGATCCGGAGCTGATCGCCCTGGCGGCAGGGCTCATGGAAGTTGACATTCAGATTGACCACCACCGTGATCGCACCGAGGTCCCTCAGCCGGTCGTACGCGAAACCCTGGCGGTCGTACCATTCCTCGCGGCCCCACTCCAGGTACTCGACATACTTCGCGTTATTCAAGTGGCCGTTGTCGTCGATCTCGGTGCAGCGAACGACTGTCTCAAGGACAACTTCCACGGGCTCAGACACCTCAGCGATCCGCTCTGTCCCACTGTGGCGCTCGGCGAGCGCTCTCGGTACTGCCTGCGGACAACCGGGGTCGGTGAGTCCACCAGCGCCCACGGTCGAGCCGTGCGATATCACCTCTGCTGTCTCGTGAGCGGATCGGGCGAGATCTCGTCCAGGGTTGCGCATCGTATCCTCGCTGCCTTGGTGTCCAGGATCACTTGCCCTGGAAGACGGGCGCTCGTTTCTCGAAGAATGCCTTGACGCCCTCCTTGAGGTCATCGCTCAGGAAGGCCGCCCGCCGCGTGGCTTGAATGCCCTCGAACTCGTCGGCGCTCATGGGAGCGCCGCGGCTCACGCTGTCCAGCTCGGCCTTCACGACCGACACCGCGAGAGGCGCGCGGCTGGCGATCGTCGCTGCGATGTCCATCGTCGTCGCCTCCAGCTTCTCGGGACTCACGAGGCGATTGAGCAGGCCCAAGCGATGGGCATCATCGGCCGAGAGGGGATTACCCGTGAAGACCATCTCCTTGACGATGTGTAGGGGCAGCACACCCAGGAAGTGGGACATCCCTGCCGTGTTGTAGGAGATCCCGAGCTTGACAGGCGTGATGGCGAAGGTCGTCTTGGGTGTGCCGATCGCGAGGTCGCAGGTCACGGCCAGATCACAGGCCGCGCCCCAGACGCTGCTGTGAAGCATGGCGATCACTGGCACCGGGCAACTCCGCACGCGCCGGAGCACTCGTTCGAAGCCGGTCGTCCAGGTCACGGCGTCGTGGCCGTCCAGGGGAATCTCGCGGATGTCGTGACCCGCTGACCAGATCTTCGCGTTGAGATTCGCGCGGATGATGACGGCTCGGACACGGGCGGTCTCGAACTCGTCGAAACACTTCAGCAGCTGATCGCACACGTCGCTGCTGAGCGAATTGACGGGCGGTTTATTGAGGGTCGCGATCCCGATTTGATTCGCGATCTGCTTCAGAACCACGGGTTGAGCCTGAGCTTGGTTCTGTACATCGATGGCTGCGGACGTCGGTTGCATCGTCATGCCTCCTTGGCTGCGAGGCGGTAGAGCAATTGACGTGCCACCACGTTTGAGCCGGCAGCGTCGCGTATAGCTAGACGTTGGGCCGAGACCAAGGAGGATCTCGCCACGGCGTCGATGCACGGTGCCGAGTGTTCGGCTCAAGCGCCGCCACATCGGCACATGCCCCGTCGCTTCCCGACCACCAACCGGCACGCGGGCGACGGCTGGTTCGATCATGTGCGTAGCGGGCGGCGCGGGAACTTTTGCAGCGGCTGCGGCGGGCGGCCGGCTCTTGAGATCGCGCTAGCTGATCTCTCTCTCCCTAGGGTATGCTGGCGGCACTACCGGGAGGAATCACCATGGCGAATCAGAGCTTCCATCCGGCCTCGCTCGATGACTCCAAGCTGGACCGCCTGCGGGGCCTCGAGCACAAGCTTGGCAAGGTGCTGGTAGCCCTCGAGCCGCGCGCGCCGCTCGCTGTTCTCTCCCAGGCCGAGCTGGCGCTGGTGAAGGAGGAGGAGCAGCTGCTCGGCGTGGTGCTCGTCGCCTACGAGGGCTCGTGATCGCCTGCTTGTGGGTGAGCGTCGCGAACCAGCGCTCGACTCTGCACGCGCGCCACTCGACTCGGTGAACACCCGCATGGAGCGGGCCTGGCGACAGGTCCGGAGTTCCTGTTGCATGTCGAACTGCGCGCCGCGCGTTCCGAAGCATGGACGCTTGCAGGCGCTTTTGCGGTCAGCACGGGCGATCCCGCGCAGACTCGCAGCGAGGGATTGCCCGTCACTCGGTCGTGGTGGCCGCTGCCACCTGGCGCGGGCGGCCGGCTTGATCTATCGCAACATAGGTCAGGCACGCCTCGGTCACCTTCAGCGTCACGACTGTCTCGGGGTGGCGCTGCGTGTACACCTCGGCGTTCACGGTGAGTGATGTCGTGCCCACGCGCGTGACCTCGGCAAATACGGACACGAGATCGCCGACGAGCACCGGGTGTTTGAACGTGAACGAATCCACCGCAACGGTCACGACCCGGCCGCGCGCGCGAAGCTGGGCGATGATGGCGCCCGCGATGTCCACCAGCGACATGATCCACCCGCCGAAGATGTCGCCGCTCGGGTTGACGTCGGCGGGCATCGGCGTGACGCGCAGCACCGGAAGCTTGTCGGGGAGCTTGATGTCGGACACGCCTGCCTCCTCGGCGAACGGTCTCGTTTCATGTCGCGCCAATCGGGTGGCATTCACCGGCGCACCCACTCAAGACCGAACTCGGCCACGGAGGTTGGCGAGTAATCGGTGACGCGCACGACCTTGACGCCGAGCTCGTGTCGATGACGGGTGTTCAGCTCGTCGAGCAGCGCGCACTCGTAGTAGCTCTTCGTGCTGAACACGGCGACCCGCATGTATGGTCCTCCGCCGCGCTAAGGAGCCGCGATCCCGTAGGCTGCCGCGAGGATCTGCACCGCGACAATCTTGACGATCGTACCGACACCGGGGAAGACCATGGCATAGTTGACGTCGGGCTTGCCCGTCGGAGCCAGCGAGTTGCCATACGCGAGGATCGCCGGGTTCCCGGTCGCACCCGACGCGATGCCCAGCAGGTCGTCGAAGTTGATCTTCAAGAAGAAGTAGCCGACGACGAGAACGACGAGCACGACGGTGAGCACTACGATCATTCCCGCGAAGACGAACGCGAAGCCAGAGTGGCGGACCTGTTCGACGAAGGGGGTACCGGAATCGATCCCCACTCTCGCCAGGAACAGAGCCAGACCGAAGTTCCGCAGGACCTGATTCGCAGGGGCCGGCAGGTGCCAACAGACGGGTCCGGTCCGGCCGAGGCAGCCCAGGACGAGTGCGACGACGAGCGGACCTCCGGCCAGGCCGAGAGTGACCATCCCGACGCCGGGGATAGGAAGCGGGATGAGACCGACGGCAGCTCCGAGCGCGATCCCCAGTCCGAGGGCAACAAAGCTGAAGCTGGCCTCGGCCAGGACGGAATCGCCAAAGTGCTTGACGATGGCGGCACGGCTCTCGGGATCGATGATCAGACCGAGGCGATCGCCATACTCGAGCATGAGGTCGGGAGTCGGCAAGATGTCGGCATCGCCGCGGCGCACCAGGAAAATTTCCATCGAACTGCCTGGCGGGTGCGGCGCGTCGGCAAGACGCATGCCCACCATGCTCGGTTTCGAGACATAGACCATCAGGTAGTCGAGATCCTTACGGTCGGCGAGCGCGTCACGGCCAAGGCTCAGCCCCTCCAGCTTGGCGATGGCCTCGGGATACCCCGCGAGGACCAGCACGTCGTTTTCGGCAAACACGTGTTCCGGCCGCGGCAGCATGTTCGAGCCGTGCCGACGAAGGGCGATGAGCTCGACTCCCTTCGGTATCCTTGGCGTGACCGAGGCGATCGACATGCCAATGAGGTTGTGGAACGCCGCTGGAATCTCGGCCGTGGCCAACCGCCTCGGCTCGGGCACTTCGACTTTCGGCCGCAACAGTATCGCGAACACGTAGAAGCAGAGGATCGGGCCGAACACCCCGAACGGATAAGCGCACGCGTACCCGATCGCAGGATTCTGGTTACCGACGACCGCGCTCGCGGCCTGGAGGGTGCCGGTGCTCGTCAGCGACCCAGCAAAGACTCCGAGGGCGAATTCCATCCCGATGCCCATGAAGTGCACGCACAGCGTCGCGGCGAACAGACCGGCGATGACGGCGACGAGCGCGAGGAGATTGGCCTTGATCCCGGCGGGGCTCGCAAGGCCACGGAAGAACGCCACGCCGTACTGAATGCCGATGCCGTACAGGAAGAGGACGAGCCCCAGGGTGCCGACGAGGCCGGGAGGCGCCGCCTTCGGGGCAATGATGCCGATCAGAAGGGCGACGAACAGTACGGCGCCAACGCCCAGTGAGAAGCTGGCGACCCGGATATTGCCCACCGCAAATCCCACGCCGATCGCCAAAAACACGGCGATGAATGGCTGCGAGTTCAGCAGATGGCTAAGCCATTCCATGCTGTCGCCCTCCCGGTGCCCGGAGATGGTGCGACGCGTAGTCGCGCAGCGTCCGTAGATATTGGGCCCGCAAGAACATGTCGGCCCGGTCGACATGCGAGGCATCGAGACGCCCGCGGATCTCAGTCACGGACCCGAACGCGTTCTCCGAGAGCCAGTGCTCCAGCCCCTCCACGAGCGTCGTCATGTGTCCGGGGCCATGGCGCAAGAGCGCCGACGTGGTGGTCACGACGTCGGCACCGGCGAGCAGGAACTTCACGACCTCGACGTGGCTGTCAACGCCCGTTCCAGCGGCGAGGGACAACGTGAGGCGCCGCGACAGCAACGCGATCCAGGTGAGCGGCACGTGGATGTCGGCGGGAGTCGACAGCGTCACTTCGCGTGTGACGCTCAGCGTCTTCACATCGACATCGGGCCGGAGGAAGCGATTGAACAGCACTACCCCGTCGGCGCCGAGCGATTCGAGCTGTGCCACGACATTGCCGGTGGCGCTGAAGAAGGGCGGGAGCTTGATCGATACCGGAATGCCAACCTTCGCTCTCACGTGACGGACGATGTCGAGATAGCGACCCTCGATGTCGTGGCCGCGCACGCCGAGGTCGGTGGGCAGAAGATACAGGTTGAGCTCGAGGGCCGCGGCGCCGGCCTGCTCGAGCTCGGCGGCATAGTCGAGCCAGCCATCGTCGCTGACGCCGTTCAGGCTGGCGATCACAGGGATGTCGAGCGCTTCCGCGGCCCTCCGTAGCGTCTCGAGGTGACCCGACGCGCCGTGACGGTAATCGGGCAGCTCCGGGAAATATGTCGCGGCTTCGGGGTGGCAGCCGGCCGTGGACTCGGTCACGAGGGCGTATTCCGTATCCTCGGTACGGATCTGCTCCTCGTACAGCGACGCCATCACTACGGCTGCGGCCCGGGCGTCCTCGAGACGTCGCATGCCGTCGAACGTCGCGGTCAGCGGCGATGCCGACGCGATGATCGGGTGCGCCAGGTCGAGGCCGAGATAGCGGCTGGCGAGGGCGTTCACGGTTTGGCCTCCTCCCAGTGCGGGAGGAAGCGGCTGCCGTCGCGAGCCGCCAGGTCCTCGTAGACCCGGTATCGTTCCTCCAGCTCGAGCTGCGCCTGCGCCAGCATGTGGCGCGCGTCGTCGGGCCGCGTCTGGGTCAGCGACTTGAAGCGCACCTCGTTGTAGCGGTACTCCTCGAGGGGAATCCGTGGTCGAGTCGAATCGAGCCGGAACGGATTCATGCCGCGCCTGCGCATGGTCGGATCGAACCGGAACAACGGCCAGTAGCCGCTCGCGGTGGCGCGCGCTGCCTGCTTCATCCCGTATCGCATGTCGATTCCGTGAGAGATGCACTGCGAATAGGCGAGGATCAGCGACGGCCCGGGATAGGCTTCCGCCTCGCGCAGCGCGATGAGCGTCTGCTCGCTGTTGGCCCCCATCGAGACTTGCGCAACGTAGACGTTCCCATAGGCGATCGTCATGAGCCCGAGGTCCTTGCGCGGCACGCGCTTTCCCGCCGCGGCGAACTTGGCGGACGCGCCGATGGGCGTGGCTTTCGAGGCCTGGCCGCCGGTGTTGGAATACATTTCGGTGTCAAGAACCAGGACGTTGACATCGCGGCCCGAGGCGAGGACATGATCGAGACCGCCATATCCGATGTCGTACGCCCAGCCGTCGCCGCCCACGAGCCACACCGAGCGCCGCACGAAGAAGTCGGCGAGGGCCAGAAGATTGGCGGCCTCGGCGCCGGTCAGCACCCCCAACTTCTCCTTCAGCGCCGCGACCCGCTCGCGCTGGATCCGAAAGTCCGACTCCGTGATCTGCGGTGCGTCGCGGAGCGCGCGGACGAGATCCGGGCCGATCTTGGGCGCCAGATTCAAGGCCAAAGCCCGGGCCAGCTCGCTCTGCTTGTCGACGGCCAGGCGATAGCCGAGCCCGAATTCCGCATTGTCTTCGAACAACGAGTTCGACCACGCGGGTCCCCGGCCCTCGGCGTTCTTCGCCCACGGAGTGGTCGGCAGATTGCCGCCGTAGATGGACGAGCATCCGGTCGCATTGGCGATCTGCAACCGGTCGCCAAAGAGCTGCGAGAGCATCTTGAGGTACGGTGTCTCACCACAACCCGCGCAGGCGCCGCTGAATTCGAACAGGGGCTGCAGGAACTGGGCGCCCCGCACGTTGGCGAAGTTCACGCGGGTGCGGTCGGCCCAGGGCAGCTTCTCGAAGAACTCGATGCTTCGGCGGCCGGTCTCGAGATGCTCCAGCCGCGGCTTCATGTTGATGGCTCGCATGTTCGAGTCCGCGGCGCTGTGCGCCGGGCAGTTCTCGATGCAGACGCCACAGCCGGTGCAGTCCTCCACGTAGACCTGCAGCGTGAAGCGGGAATCGGGGTAGCCGCGCGCATTGATGGGGGCGGCTTTGAAATCAACCGGTGCGCCCGCGAGACGGCTCGCATCGTAATACTTGGCCCGGATGACGCTGTGGGGGCAGACGACGGCGCACTGTCCGCACTGGACGCAGAGGTCCGGCTCCCAGACCGGCACCTCCTCGGCGATGTTGCGTTTTTCGTATTGCGTCGTCGCGGTCGGGTAGGTGCCGTCGACCGGCAATGCGCTCACCGGCAGATCGTCCCCGCGCAAGGCCAGCATGACCGACGTGACGTTGCGGACGAATTCGGGTGCAGCGTCGGGCACGAGCTTGTACTGCGCCGGGGCTCCACCGGCGACCGCCGGAACCTTGACCTCGAACAAGTTGGCCAGCGCGGCATCGATGGCTTCGAAGTTCTTCTTGACGACCTCCTTGCCCTTGCGGGCATAGGTCCTTTCCGTCGCCTGCTTGATCGCCACGACCGCCTGCTCACGCGGCATCACTCCGGACAGCGCGAAGAAGCAGGTTTGCAAGATCGTGTTGGTGCGTGACCCGAGCCCCAGCGACAGCGCGACCTTCGACGCATCGATGACGTGCAGTTTCAGGTTCTTGACGATGATCTGCTTCTGCACGTTGTGCGGTAACTGCGTCCACACCTGATCCGGGCCATAGGGGCTGTTGAGGAGCACGGTGCCGCCCCTGGCGGCGGCGCCGAGCGTATCGATCTTGAACAGATAGTCGAACTTGTGCACCCCGATGAAGCTCGCCGACTTGAGCAGATATGGAGCCCGAATGGGTTTGGGGCCGAAACGCAGATGCGAGATCGTGTATGAGCCGGACTTCTTGGAGTCGTATACGAAATACCCCTGTGCGTACCGACCCGGCTCGGAGGCCAGGATCTTCGTCGAGTTCTTGTTCGCGCCGACGGTCCCGTCCGCGCCGAGGCCATAAAACAGCGCGCGAACCGTGTCCGGCGCTTCGATATCGAAGTCGCGGTCGACCAGCAGGCTGGTCTTCGTGACGTCGTCGTTGATGCCGACCGTGAAGCCGTGCTTGGGATCTCGCTTCCTCAGCTCATCGAATACGGCCTTCGCCATCGGCGGATCGAAATCCTTGGACGAGAGGCCGTAGCGCCCACCGATGATCGTCGGCATCGTCGCGAGCCTTCCCGCTGCCATGGCCTGGGCATAGGTCGAGAGGACATCGACGTAGAGGGGTTCGCCCGGCGCCCCGATTTCCTTGGTGCGATCGAGCACGGCCACCGCCTTGACGCTCGTGGGCATGGCGGCAAGAAACGCGTCGCCATCCCAAGGCCGATACAGCCCGACTTGCAGCACGCCCAGCTTTTCCCCGACATTGGCCGAGAGCCAGGCGGCCGTTTCCTCGAGGACCTCGACCGCGGAGCCGATGGCGACGACGACGCGCTCGGCTTGCGGATGGCCGGCGTAGCGGAACAGTCGGTAGTGGCGGCCGGTCAGCGCGCTCAAGCGATCCATCGCCTTCTGCACGATGCCGGGCACCTTCGCGTAGAAGGGATTCACGGCCTCTCGCGCCTGAAAGAAGGTGTCGGGATTGTGGGCCGTCCCGCGCAGGACGGGATGCTCGGGCGACAGCGCGCGCGCGCGATGGGCATGGACCAGATCGTCGTCGATCATCGCTCGGATCTGCTCGTCCGGGATGAGCGTCGTCGTGTTCTCCTCATGCGACGTGCGGAAGCCGTCGAAGAAGAAGACGATCGGCACGCGCGACTCCAGCGTCGCCGCCTGTGCGACGAGGGCAAGATCGTGCGCCTCCTGGACGGACGACGCCGCGAGCATGGCGAATCCCGTCATCCGGGCACTCATGACGTCGGAATGGTCGCCGAAGATCGACAGCGCCTGGGTCGCCACCGATCGCGCGGCCACATGGAACACACACGCCGTGAGCTCGCCCGCGATCTTGTACATGTTCGGAAGCATCAACAGGAATCCCTGGGACGCTGTGAACGTCGTGGTCAGCGCCCCGCTTTGCAGCGCGCCGTGGACGGCTCCCGCCGCTCCGCCCTCGGACTGCATTTGTTGCACGACGGGGACCGCGCCCCAGATGTTCCTCACGCCTTCCGACGCCCACACATCCGCCACCTCGGCCATCGGCGACGACGGCGTGATCGGGAAGATCGCGCACACTTCGTTGACGCGATATGCGATATGGGCGGCGGCGGTATTGCCGTCGATGACAGTGGTCTGAAGCGTCATGTCACGCGCACTCCTCTCCTAGCACCGCGCGTCAGGCACGGACCTTGAACCTTGGCGGCATGGTGGCCTCGCCGATCAGTCCGGTGGCCGTCGCCGTTGCGGACTCGGGGACCATCTCGATCGCGTGGCACGGGCACTGCTCGAAGCACACGCCACAACCGGTGCAGAGGTCGTCGTCGACGCGGTAGAACCGACCCGGGCCCAGCTTCACGATCGCCTGCTCCGGACAGGCTGCATAACAGTTGTCGCATTCGAAGCAGTTGCCACAGGACAGGCAGCGCTTCGCTTCGTAGCGAGCCTCGGATTCGGCGAGGCCGTGAGCGACTTCCTCGAACCCCTTGCGCTGACCGACCGATACCTCCGGGGGTTCCTGGCGCGCCGCATCGAGAAAGACCGGCAGGTTGAGCGCCTCAAAGGGGACGAGCGCATGCTTGGTCGGCTTGGCGTACGTCTCGCCCCGGAGGAAGGCGTCGATGTTGCGCGCGGCCTTCTTTCCGTGACCGACGGCCGTGGTCATCGTCCGTGCGCCGCCGATCAGATCGCCGCCGGCGAAGATGCCCGGATGTCCGGTGCTCAGCGAGGCATCGACTTCGATCACGTCACCGCGGCCGATCCGGATCCCGGGGACCGTCTTGAGAAATTCTACGTCCGAATGCTGGCCGACGGCGAGCACGAGGGAATCGGCTTTGAGCTTCTCGAACTGCCCCGTCCCGACGGCGCCATTGCCGTCGGGAGCCATTTGCATGCGTTCCACCAGCACTTCGTCTTGACCGAACTGCTTGACCGTCGAGAGCCACTTGATCTTCACGCCCTCGGCGAAGGCTTCCATCGCTTCATAGGGCTGCGCTTCCATGTGCGCCTTGTCGAAGCGGAAGATCAGCACCGCTTCCTCGGCGCCCAGGCGCATCGCGGTGCGGGCGACATCCATGGCGGTGTTTCCGCCACCGACGATTCCGACGACGCGGCCCAGCACCGGCGCGCGGCCCTGCCCGACCTGCTCCAGGAGCGAGATCGCGTCGATCATCCTGCCGCCGTCCATGGCGGGGACCTTGAGATGGTTCCCGAGCTGCGCGCCGATTCCGAGAAACACCGCGTCGAAGCTGCCTTGCGCCTGCTCGGCGAGCACGTCGGTGACCCGGTGGTTGCGCAGAAGCTTCACGCCCATCGCCTCGATGCGAGCGATCTCTCTGGCGAGGCCCTCGCGTGGCAGGCGATACGCGGGCATGCCGTACCGCATCATCCCTCCGGGCTCCTCGGCACCGTCGCGGATCTCGACCTCGTGCCCCAGCCGACGCAGATGGTAGGCGCAGCACAGGCCGGCCGGGCCCGCGCCGACCACCAGAACGCGCTTTCCGGTCGGAGCACCGACCGGAATCGTCCAGCCGCTCTCGAGCGCGAGATCGCCGAGGAACCGATCCAGTGAATGGATCGCCACCGATTGATCGAGGAACTGTCGATTGCAGGCGCTTTCGCACGGATGGTAACAAGCGCGGCCGTGTGTCGATGGAAGCGGATTCTCCTCCATGTACTTGCGCCACGCTTCTTCGTATCGGCCGTCCTGGGCGAGGGCAAGCCACGCTTGTATGTTCAAGCCCGCGGGACACGCGTTGTTGCAGGGCGGCAGCAGATCGACATACATGGCGCGCTGCCACCGTATGGCGTTCGTGCCCTTGGCGATCGTGGCCTTGTAGACCGGCGTCATGTCCTTGGGGATCAGTATCATCGAACGTCTCCCATCCCGAGCGATGCCGAGGCCGACGCTGTTCGGCGTCACGCGGCACAAAGGCGCGGGCCCCCTTCGACTCGAGCGCGGTCGCGAGCAGGTCGCGGAGCTCGAGCACCTCCACACCACCCCGCTCCCGCATCTGCAGCACGAAGTCGTAGTGGTCTCGCTGCGCGTCGTGGACCCCGAGGACGTCGTCGTCGAAGAGCGGGTCGCGGCAGGTGCCGAGCGTCAGGCGCTGGTGCGCGAGGCCCGGCCCGCACACGGGCGCGGTACGCAGCTTGCCGACTTCCGAGTGGTCGCATGGCTTCCTCGGGACCCGGCTTTGCCGTCACACGCTCCACTTCACGTCCCTTGGTCTAGCTGCGTTTCAGCGGCGCCGTGCCGCGAAACCCTGCTCCCGCCGTGCGTCGCAAGGCTCGTGCCGGCTGGCCGGCGTCGCACGCGCGCCCTCGCCGTGCCCGGTGCCGAGCCGCCGGCACACGCGCCGACCGACCGTCGGATCGCGAGCTCTCGATCGCTCGGAGCGCTCGCGGGCTCCGGCATTCCGCATGCAGTCCGGAGGACGAGTTCGACATCGTCGCCGAGTTCCAGGTCGTCGCCGAGCTCTCGACGGGGGTCGATCGCCGCCCAGGAGCTACGCGACGATGATTCTCCCCGACGCCGCGACCTGTGCCATGACCGCCGCAGCCATCGCGCCGCTGGCGGCCGAAGATCCTCGGTTACATGCATCACTCACGATGGTGCTCACGTTCGTCATCGGATCGTTCTGCATCGGCGCTAGCTTCCTTCGGCTCGGCGCGCTGGCCGACGTCCTCTCCAAGCCGATCCTCGTCGGCTACCTCACGGGGGTCGCGCTCACGATCGTGCTCGGCCAGATCGGGCGGGTCACGCTGGCCGTCTCCGGCAGCGCCTTTGCGCTGAGTAGCGGCGGCGGTGATCGGACTCGTCGTTGTGTTCTTCACGGCGCCGATCCGCTACGCGCCGCATGCTGCACTCGGCGCGGTGTTGATCGAATCGTGCTCTCGTCGTTCGACGTCCGTGCCTCCGCGAGATCGTGCGCATCGATCGCCGCGATTTCCTCCTGGCCCTCATGACGATGCTCGGCGTGCTGTGGTTCGCGGTGATCGAGGCGGTGCTGCTCGCGGTGCTCCGCTTCGTCCACATCGCCGCGCGTCCTGACGTGGAGCTGCTGGGCCTCCAAGCCGGGATCCGGGGCTTCCACGACCTTCGCTTCTACCCGCATGCGGGGACGCTGCCTGGTCTGGTGCTGTTCCGCTTCGCCGGTCCACCGGCGTTCTTCAACGCCTCCTGCTTCAGGAGCCGTGTGCTCGACGCCGCCGCAGCGGCAGGTCCTGCGTTGCGGGCGGTCATCGTCGACGCGGCTGCCGTCTCGACGAGAGAGGATGCCACCGCGGTGTTCATGCTGGCCGAGCTGCGGCGCCGCCTGGAGTCACGCGGCGTTCGGTTCGCGCTGGCTGGCAACCGGCACCTGATCGAGCGGTGGCTGCGCAAGCGCGGTCTGGCGACCGACAGCGCCGAAGGTCGTGGCGGTCCCTGGCTTTCTCGACACTCGAAGACGCGGTCGAGGCGTTCGCTCCCGGTGACTACGCAAGGGGAGGGCGCCCGGCATGATCCGCGGTCTCAGCCTGTCCATCGCGGCGAAGCAGCTGGCGCCCGGCGATAGCCTCGGCGAGGTGATGTTCGGACTCATCATGACGCTGACGTTCACGCTGGGCGCGGGCCTGATCGCGGGCGACGGTGCGAACGCCGCGCGCCAACTGTTGATCGCGACCGTGGGCTGCAATCTCGCCTGGGGCATCATCGACGCCGCGTTCTACCTGAGCGGACAGCTCTTCGAGCGCGCGCGCATCGCGCGCCTGGGTGAACGCATCCGCCACGCAAAGAGTGAGGAGGCCGCCGATGCGATCGTCGAGCGTGAGCTAGTCGGGCTGATCGGTATCGCTGTCGGGGCGGGCGAGTGGGCGGACGTGTACCGGCGCATCGCGCGCCAGGTCCGCACCTCGCTGCCTCGACCGCCCGCGTTGCAGCGCGCCGATCTGTACGGGGCGCTCGCCAGCTTCTGGCTCGCGTTTTTGCCAGCATTCCGGCCGCGCTGCCCTTCTTGCTGATCGATGACCCGCTCGTCGCCGGCTTCCACTGGGCGCGCTACACGACGCTGCGCCCATGGCTCACCGGTTCGACCTTCGCGATCGCGGGTGTGGCGTTGGTCGCGCTCGCCATCACTCTTGGCGGCTGAGACGGGCGCCGAGAGCTCGTTCCCGCGTGGCCGCCCGCCGGATCGAAGCATCGAGGCGGGAAGCCGTGTAGCACCCCGCCGTGGCCCACCCTCAGGAGGCACAGCGATTGCAACGCTCGAACGGAATGGTCGACCGCGACCGGCCCCCCACCGGCTGTCGCTGCACCCCTCCGCAGCATAGCCGGGCCCACTCCCACGGGTCGGTCGCGGTTGACCTATTCGGTCGGCCTGGACAACGACGGACGGCACGGTGACTGAGCCAAGACGCGCAGAAGCCTCGTCGGGCCCGGCAGGGTTCCCTCGTGAGCCTCGGTCCGCGAGACCGCGGCCGCCACGGTGCCCTCCCGCAGGTGATCTACCTCGATTGCCGAGGCGGACGTGCATCGGCGACCACGCGGATAGCCTCCGTGATGCCACGACCATCTGGCGATATCGCGGCATACGCGCCGAAGTGTCGGCAGACTTGTCCGACGATCGTACGCAATCAATGCGGCAGCCCGGAGCCGACGGCACCCTCACTGCAGTGATCTGGCTCCGAGACGTTGACCAAGCGAGGTCGCACGCTCTCCCGCAGACAGCAGCGAGGGCGCCGGTGGCTCCCTCGCCCGCGACGCGAGACGAGCCCCGCTTGGTGGCCACGCCCTCGAGGGCTGGGCCTCGAGCGCGCACTTCTCAAGCCGAGCGCGCTTTGCCGCTTCGCCTCCCCGAATGGCGACGCTGATTCTACGTGGACCCGCCTTCCCGGGCGGCAATTGTGTCCTCGGAGGCGGTTCGTCTTACACTACCAAGGCACACGCGGGGCGGGCGAAGGCGATGTCGATGACGAGCTCGGCAGGGAAATCGGCGGCCGATCGGCGCTTCCAGCTCGTGGTCGAGGCGGCGCCCAACGCGATGGTCATGATCGACCGGGCTGGCAAGATCGTCATGGTCAATACTCAGGCTGAGCGGCTCTTCGGCTACTCCAGAGCCGAGATGTTGGGAGAGCCTGTGGATTCGCTCGTTCCCGAGCGCTCCCGCACCCGTCACGCGGACTTGCGGGAGATATTCTTCGCCGATCCGCGACCGCGCCCGATGGGGGCGGGGCGCGACCTATACGGCCTCAAGAAGGGAGGCGCCGAGTTCCCGGTCGAGATCGGCTTGAATCCGATCGAGACCGACGAGGAGATGATGGTGCTGGCGGCGATCGTCGACATCACCGCGCGCAAGGCCGACGAGCGGGCGCTGCGCGAGAGCGAGCAGCGCTACAGCGTGCTCATCGAAGGCGTCACCGACTACGCGATCTACCGGATCGACCCAAATGGCATCGTTACCGACTGGAACCGCGGTGCGCATCGAATCAAGGGCTACACCTCCGAGGAGATCGTCGGCCGGCACTTTTCGTGCTTCTACACCGAGGAGGATCGCGCCGCGAACCTGCCGCAGGAGTCGCTCGAGATCGCCAGCCGACATGGGCGCTACGAGGCTGACGCGTGGCGCGTGCGCAAGGACGGCAGCCGTTTCCTCGCAAGCGTAGTGATCGATGCACTCAAGGACGACAGAGGTCGGCTGATCGGTTTCGCCAAGATCACGCGCGACGTCACCGAGCGCGTCCGAGCAGCACGCGAGCTGGAAGAGGCGCGGATTGGTCTAGTGCAGGCGCGCGCCGAAGAGGCGCTCCGGCGCGTGCAGGCCGAGCTCGCCCATGTCGCGCGCGCCGCAACGTTGGGCGAGCTCGTCGCCTCGATTGCGCACGAGGTGAATCAGCCGATCGCCGCGACGGTGACCAACGCCCAGGCGGCGTTGCGCTGGCTCGCCGCGCAGCCACCGGAGGTCGGCGAGGTGCAGCGGGCGCTTGCGAGCATCGTCAAAGCAGGCAACCGCGCGGGAGACGTCATCGGCCGCATCCGAGGTCTCATCAAGAAGGCGCCTCCCCGGGTGGAGCCACTGGACATCAACGAGGCGATCCGAGAGGTGCTCGAGCTCACGCGAGCCGAGGCGGCAAACAACAGCATCTCGTTGGAGCTGGAGCTCGGCGATGGCCTGCCGCTCGTCGAAGGGGACCGAGTCGAGCTACAACAGGTCGTCCTGAACCTGATCGTCAACGCCATCGAGGCGATGAGCACCGCCGAGGTGCGGACGCGAACGCTGCTGGTCCGCACCACTCGGTCGGGATCCGACGTGCTGGTGACGGTGCAGGATTCCGGCCCCGGACTTCCCGAGGCGGGTCCCGAGCGCATCTTCGATGCCTTCTACACGACCAAGCAGACGGGCCTCGGAATGGGCTTGTCGATCTCGCGCTCGATTGTCGAGGCGCATGGCGGACGCTTGTGGGCGAGCGCAAATCTGCCCCGAGGCGCCATCCTGCGCTTCACGGTCCCGATCGCGGCCAGTCGGCCTGACCCGTAGCCCGCACGTGACCGCCTTCGGGGTCAGCAGCCGCGACTTGGCGCAGCCCTAGCGAGTCACTCGCGGCGACATTTCGGCAGCAGTGGCAGCCGTCAATCGCGGGAGCGCGTGCACGCGGTTCGCGTCGCCGTTCGACTCGGCACGACTGTTGCTCTGCCCGTCCCGCCATGAAGGCGTTGCAGTCGCGGGCTGCTTCGCTTCGACCAACGAAGAGAGAGAAGAGTCGAACGATGACATCAACCAGAGCCTTGCGAACCGAGACCGATGCGAAGCGGTCTGCGTCGCTAACAGCTGATCTGACCGGTGTAGAGCTCCTGAACAATCCGCTCCGCAACAAAGGAACTCTGCTTGGAGACTGGGCTTGGTCACTCCCCGTCGTTCTCGCTGCAGCGGCCATCGCGGTGCACTAATCGTTCTCGCGGCGCTGGTCATCGGCTGGACCGCGGCTGCGCGGGCCCAGACTCCGGCGCTTCCGGCGGAGGACGCGGCGTCGAAGCATCCGCAGGTCCTGACGCCGCAGGAGCCCACACCCGAGGGGATTCTCGCCGTCGAGCCCGCGGCCGAGATCGGAAACCCGCAGCTTCGCCGCCTCGTGCCCGGGCTCGCCGAGGACTCGGAGGAGCTCCCGCCCTTCGTGCGCGACATGTACCTGCGGCTCCACGTGCGCTCGTTCTACTTCAACCGCGTGAACAGCAGTGACTCGCAGAACGAGGCGTTGGCCCAGGGTGGCTGGCTCGCGATTCGCTCGGGGTGGCTCTGGAAGAGCTTCGCGCTCGGAGCGGCCGGCTACACGTCCCTGCCGCTCTACGCCCCGCAAGATACGGGGGGCACCGGTCTGCTCCGCCCGACGCCGGAAAATCCCCAGGACTCGATCCTCGTGCTCGGCCAGGCGTACGCCATGCTTCGTTACGAGGACTACGCGCTCGTGACCGGCTATCGCCAGCTGGTCAATGAAGGCTACCTGAACCCGCAGGACAGCCGGATGGTCCCCAAGACGTTCGAGGGGGTGACGATGAAGGGGACGCTCGGGCCGATCGGCTACGACGTCGGCTACCTCAGCGCGATCAAGCTGCGGCAGGACGACCGGTTCCAAAACATGGCCGAGGCAGCGGGCGTCGTGGGCAAGAGCCGTGGGCTCGTCCTTACCCGCCTGTCGGCGGAGCCCGTCGCCGGACTCAGCCTCTACGCCGCGAACTACCTCGTCCCAGACGTGTTCAACACGGTTTACGGATTCGCGGAGTACACGCACGAACTCGGGACCGCTGTCACCCTCAAGACGGGCGTGCAGACCACGGACCAGCGCAGCGTGGGCTCGGCGTTCCTGGGCACCTTCGCGACTTGGAACGTCAACACGCGAGCGATCCTCGTCTGGCGCGGGTTCGGGGTCGGGGCGGGCTTCAGCGCGACTGGAGGCGCGACGCTGCAGACGCCCTATGGCGACGCGCCGGGCTACTTCACCTTCCAGGAGAACCAGTTCACTGAGGCACACCAAAAGGCGTGGGGCGTCGCCGCCAGGTACGACTTCGGGCCGGGAACGCTTCTTCCAGCCGTCCATGTCCCCGGGCTCTCGCTCCTCGTGCGCTACGCGCAGGGCTGGGACGCGACCGACTCCACGACCGGCTCGAGAACCTCCGTCCGCGAGGGCGACCTGGACGTGATCTGGAACGTCCGCGAAGTGACGGGGCTGCAGTTCAGATTCCGCAACGCCTACGTCGCCAAGACCGGCCAATCCGTGGTGCCGGCGTTCAGAATCATCCTGAACTACGAGCTTCCCTTGCTCTGAGAGCGAGCGGTGGCGAGCCCGCCGGCCTCGACAGCCGCGTCGCATGTCTGTCGAGCGGTCTGTCACATTTAACTTCTCCTAACTGCATGGACAACCCCATGCCCAGGCCGCCGGGCTTCGACAAGTCGAAGCGCAGGGCGGACGGCTGTGGGCGACCCCGAACGAGTCAAACGGCGCGGTGTTCCTGTTCACCTTGCCCTCGCATCCGGAGGGTGAAGCGTGATTCGGCACGCGCTGAGGCAGCTGTTGTAGCGCCGCTGCGCCGCTGCCGACATTTGGGCAGTGCGGCACATCAACGGCACCGGTGCTCGGTGCAGTCGTCCAAGAGCGCGACGCGCCTCGTCTTTCGGCGTCCGTGGCGTGGTACGGTCATTGCACTCGAAGTCGCCAGAGTCAATCCGAGTGGAAGGGCGAGCGTGGCCGGCGATTTTCGATCGGCGAATGGACGCTCCGCCTTCGCAGCCACTTGGCTGCTGCTAACGTCCGGATGCGGTCTGGCGCCGTCGGTCAACATCCTGGGCTCGTTCTTTCCGGCCTGGCTGATCTGCATCGTCACGGGCATCGCGCTCACCGTCGTGGTTCGGCAGGTGTTCATCGCCACGAAGATCGCTCCGTACCTCCAACCAGCGGGTCTGGTGTACCCGTGCCTGGGCTGCCTGTTGATCTTCGCCACTTGGCTCATCCTGTTCGGGAACTGAGATGACCGACGCCCGCCGCGCCCTCGGGAGATACATCGCCTTTGCCATCGTGTGCGGAGCCGTGGTCCTCGCGGTCGTGGTTGTTTGGCGCGTCGTGAGATATCCCGAGACGGATGACGCGATCGTGATGGCGGACATGATCGGTGTGGTTCCGCAGGTGAGCGGCACGATCACCGAGCTTCACGTCGTGGACAACCAGGCCGTTCAGCAAGGCGACCTGCTCTTCGTCATCGACCCGCGTCCCTATCAGCTTGCCGTCCAGCGCGCGCGCGCCGAGCTGGCGGCGCTCGACGGCGAGATCGAGGTCACGCAGCGGCACATCGGTGGACAGCGTTTTGCGGTGGCGGCCGCGAAGGCGGCGGTGCAGCGCATGGAAGCCCAGTCGAAGAACGCCAGCGACTCCCTGAATCGACTCGAGCCGCTGCTCGCGCAGGAGTTTGTGACCCCGGACAAGATCGACCAAGCGCGTACGGTAAAACTCAGCGCCGATGCCGGACTCGCGGAGGCACGGCGGAAACAGGATCAGGCAGAGGAGGACGTCGGCGACCTGAACGCGCTGCTCGCCAAACGGGAGGCGGCGCAAGCTGCGCTGGGCAAGGCGGAGCTCGACCTGAGCTTCTGCTACGTGCGCGCTCCGTTCGATGCGCTCGTCGTCAACCTCCACACGGCCATCGGCGCCTTCGTTGCGCCGGGACCGATTCCCGTGTTCTCGCTCGTCGATCGGCGCGCCTGGTACGTCATGGCGAACTATCGCGAGACCGAGCTCCAGCACATCGCCCCCGGAATGGAAGCTGAGGCATACGTGTTGAGCGATCCCGGTCACCGCTTCCGCGGCACGGTGCAAGGGATTGGCTGGGCCGTGAATCCCGAGGACCAACCGATCGCTCCGGGCGTGCCGCAGATCCGGCGCGAGCTCTACTGGGTGCACATCGGGCAGCGGTTCCCCGTGCGCATCCGCATCGAGAACCCGGAGCCCTCCCACGTTTTCCGCGTGGGCGCTTCGGCCGTTGCGATCGTTCGGGGAGCTCCGCACGAGGAGCCGGGCGATGCCGGGAGGCGGTGATGCCCGCAGATCTGATCGCGTCGATACCCCAGGCAGGTCGTTCCTTCCCGAACCGCGGCGCACTGTTCGACTTTCTGCGTCGGGAGCTGGCGCCCTATCCCGGACGCGCGATCGCCACGCTGCGCGTCACGATCGCGTGCTCGGTGGTGCTCGTGCTGTGCATGACGCTGCGGATTCCGGACGCCTACCTGTCGGTTTGGCTGGTCAGCCGCTTCGCGATGGAAGAGTCGAGTCAGACGCTGCTCACGGCGATCGTCTTCCTCGTCGCCCTCGCCGTCGGAATCGCCATTCCCCTGGTACTGCTGACCTTCGCAATGGATCAACCGTGGTTGCGGTTCTGCTTGATGGCCGCGATGTCAGGGGCGGGACTGTTCCTACGACGCACGTTCGTAGTCGGCGCGTTCGGCTTCGTGATCGGGCTCATCGGCGCCATGATCATGACGGTACCGGACTTCATTCCGGTCCCGGAGCTGGCGGTGCGCGGCACGCTCTGGCTGTGGTCGGTGTTCGCGCTTCCCATCGCCGTGGCGGTCGCCGCCAATCTGCTGATCGCGCCGTCCGATCCCGAGAAGCTCCTGCGCCGGGAGCTCGCCGCGCGATCGAGAGCCGCGGCAGATTCGCTGCGCGTCTCCCTAGGCGGCGGAGAGCCGAAGCCGGAAGCCAGACGGCTCGCGACTGCGGGAATCACGAGGTTGCTCGGACTCCTCAAGAGCGCCGCGTTCGCTCGCGGGTCCGTCCGAGCGCAGCACGCCCCGTACGGCGCACTGATCACCGGCGCGGATCGTCTCGTCACTGCCGCGGCTGCGCTGGAGCTCCTGCAGCCCAGGTTGCTCTCTCGAGAGGATGAGCGGCGCTTGCAGCGGGTCGCGGCCGACTGCGACGAGCTCGCGGGTGCAATCGAGGAGCGACGTGTGTGGCGGCAGCGCGACCACGAAAGCGGTCCGCCGACGAGCAGCGAATCGGCCCTGCCCGCCGTCGTCGAGCTCGAGCGCGCCCTCGAGCTGATGCAGCAGGCAGTCGATTCGGCGGGGGTCGTCGCTCCGACCCGTTCGCCTGGTGCCGACCGTCCCGGCCTGTTCGTGGCCGACGCCTTCGAGAATCCGGAGTACATCCGCTACGCGCTCAAGGGAACGCTCGCCGTCATGACGTGTTACGTCCTCCAGAGCGCAGTCCAGTGGCCGGGCATCCGCACCTGCATCATCACCTGCTTGATCGTCGGCCTCACGAGCGAAGGCGCGACGATCCAGAAGGGCACCCTGCGGATCACAGGCGCGTTGGTGGGTGCGCTCATGGGATTCCTGGCGATCCTGTGGCTCATCCCGGGCATGGAATCGATCACGTCCCTGACGTTGCTGGTGGCCGCGGGTACCGCGGTCGCCGCGTGGGTCACGGTGGGCAGCCCTCGCATCGCCTACGCCGGGGTGCAGATCGCGTTTGCCTTCTACGTGTGCGTGATCCAGGGGTTCGAGGTGAGCTGGAATTTCTACACGATCCGCGATCGGCTGATCGGCATCCTGCTGGGCAATGCGGTCATCACGCTGGTCTTCCACTCCGTGTGGCCGGTGTCGGCGTCCAGCGCGATGTGGACGCACCTCGGCTCCGCCCTGCGCGACCTGGCCAGGCTTGCCACCGTCGGCAGCCGCAGCGACGACCAGACCGTCGTCGGCGACGCCGCTCGCGAGCTTCGGTTGCGTGCAGATCGCGAGTTCGCGGCCGCGCAGCAGTCAGCGGACCAAGCAGCGTTCGAGCTGGGGCGAGCGGGTTTCGACAGCCTCGCGGCGCGCGAACGGCTGCAGACTGCGACAGCCGAGGCCCAGTCGATCTTTCTGACGCAGCTCGCGGTGGCCAGCCAGCGGCCGAACCTGTCGGCGGTCGAGCTGCCAGACGCACTCGTGCGCGAGGTGCGCCGCTTCGACGCCGTCGTTGCGGAGAGCCTCGCCATCATCGCGGATCGTAGTGCCGGCGAGACACAGCGTGTGCTTCCCGACTTGCGTTCGCCGCTGGAGATACTCACTACGGTCGCCCGGTCGGGGTTCGAGAGCCTGGTGAGTCCGGAGATCGCGGCGCAGATCGAAGGACGGCTGGAGCTCTACCGGAACCTCGTGCCGCGCGTCGAGCGACTCGCCAGCGCGGAGTTCGGCCCTTGAAGCCGCTGGTCGCGGCCCTGAGCATCGCCGTGTCGGCGACGCTACCCGTCGCGGGTTGCGGCGCGTACGAGCCCCTGACCCGGGCACCTCCGTCGCCGGACCGCGCCTGGAAGGGCCCGGATCTCGAGCGCGTGTCGGCGGGACTCGGTGGAGCCGAGCGCGGTTCGAAGTTGTCCGAGGTCCCTCCGGAGCCCGGAAGGACCTACGCGCTGGCAGAGCTCGTCGACCTCGCCCAGCGCACGAACCCCGAAACGCGGGTCGCCTGGGAGCGCGCTCGACAGGCCGCCTTCGCGGCCGGCATGGCGGAGGGCCTCTACTATCCGAAGCTCACGGCCGCAGCCACGGCGGCGATCGCGTCCGTGCCGCTGCCGATCCCGGAGACCGTCGTGCCCGCTGGCGTGTTCCGCGCGGACACGCACTTCATCGTGCCAGCGCTGTCCTTGGAATGGCTCCTGCTCGACTTCGGCCGGCGCGCGGCTGTGATCGACGCCTCCCGCGCCTTGATCGCGGAGGCGAACGCGGGCTTCAACGCGAAGCACCAGGAAGTCGTGTTCGACGTCACCCGCGACTTCTACGCGCTGACCGCCGCGCGTGGAAAGGCAAGCGCCGACCGCGCCGCTCTGAGTTCCGCGAGCGCGCTCCTCGAGTCGGTGAACGCGCGCATGGCGCGGGGCCTCGCGACGCGCCCGGAGGTCCTGCAGGTCGAAGAGGAAGCGGCGCGCGCGACGTACGAGCTGCAGGACGCGCTCGCCCGAGAGCACGACGCACGCATGGCCCTGCTCGAGAGCGTCGGGATCTCGCCGTACGAGCCGGTCGAGATTGCCGACGTTTCACAGGCACCGCTGCCGCCCGAGCTCTCCGAAACGGTCGACGGGGCCGTCGACCGCGCGCTCGCGCAGCGACCGGACCTGATCGCGCTCCTCGCCACGGTGCACGCGCGGGAAGCGGCCGTGCGCGAGGCGCGCGCAGACTTCTGGCCGCGCCTCGCCGTCAAAGGCGAAGTCGGCGGGAACTACGGTGCCCTCCGCGTGGAGCGCAGTGACTTCGAGCATGTGAGCGAGTCGCAGTACGCCGCCGGATTCCGTCTCGAGTGGGATCTGTTCGAAGGCTTCCAACGGCGCAACAAACTTGAGCTCGCCCAGTCGCGACAGAAGGAGGCGGAGCACGCCCTCGAGCACGCCAAGGAGAAGGCGGTCCGCCAGGTCTGGACGGCGTACAACGACGCCCGGGTCGCGCTGACGAAGCAGCGCGCCGCCGCGGCGCTCCTCGCGGCCTCCGACAAATCCTGGGCGGCCACGCTCCAGTCCTACAACCACGGCCTCGCGACCTTCCCCGACGTGCGCGAGGCAGAGCGAAGCCTTGCGCGCGCGCGCGCCCTCGAGCAAGCCGCACGTTCCGAAGCCTGGACGCGTGCAGCCGCCTTCGCGGTCAGCACCGGCGATCTGGCGCAGCCCTGATGACCCGCGCTGGGAAGAGCCAGAAGCCGGAGTGTCGGCACAGGTGGCGGCCCTTCGTCGCGCGAAAGGGGGAAACGGGCGCGACGGTCGAGGAGAGCCCGACGATCTCGTACGTGCCGATGCGCGGAGAGCAATTCGTCGCACGGCTCCTGGCTCCGCTCAGCGCCGAGCAGACCCTGTTGCTCGGCCGCTTGAGCAGCGACGCCGTCGAGGCGTTCCGCCTGTTCGTGCGGCGCGCGAACGGTCTCGTCAATCCCGCCTACGGGACATCTCCGGATCCAGCCGGCTTCGACCGCTTCATCGCCACGTACGCGCGTCTCCGAGACGAGGGCATGCTCGACGAGGTGGGCGGCCAGGGAAAGGACGAGCTGATGATCCACGACAGCACGCCCGAGCAGGCGGGAGAGGTCGCCGACTTCCTGCGCGTGCTCGGCATCAAGCGCGCCGTTGCGCCGCACACCGAGCTGCGCTTGCCGCTGCGCTTCTTCGTCGGCTCGGCGCGTGGCGACGGACTCGACGTCGAGACGCCGAGCGCGCTGGAAGTCATCGTGGCCGCCAGTGAGGGCATCGACGTACCGGAGGAGCACCTGTCCGGCGGCATCGCGCAGCGCTCGATGCTCGACGAGAGCCGTCACTTCCTCAAGGTGCACTCCTCGAGCGGGCGGCCCGCCAATGCCTCAGTCGCGGTCGAGTACCGCGACTACTGGTTCTACATCGACGGGCGCGACTCGCACAGCAAGCAGTGCTTCATGCTCCTGCGCACCTTGATCGGCCTGCGCCTCGACGAGGCGCCGGGCCAACATGCTCCGGTGCTCACAGTCCCGGTAGGAGGCTGAAGAGGCCGGCTCACGCCGACGGATGCAGCTCTTGAGTCGGGCGGCTTACTAGCGCGATCACGTCGCACACATGTCTAGCGTCAACCGACGCGGAATCGAAAGGACCAACCCATGACATCCCGCAGAGCCGTGCAGACCGATACCGTGAAACAACCGACATTGCCAACAGCCGACCTGACCGGCGTAGAGCTGCTGAACAATCCGCTCCGCAACAAAGGAACAGCGTTCTCCGCGGAAGAGCGGAGGAAGCACCGCCTGGAGGGCCTGCTACCTGCCGCAATTCAGGGGATCGACCGACAGGTCGAGCGCGTGCTCTCGCATCTCGAAGCGAAGGACAGCGATCTCGAGCGCTACATCTACCTGATCGCTCTCAGCGACCAGAACGAGACGCTCTTCTACCGCACCGTCATGGCCGATCCGGCCCGCTTCATCCCCATCCTCTATGACCCGACCGTGGCCGATGCCTGCCTCGCGTTCGGCCACATCTATCGGCGTCCGCGCGGCATGTACATCACGCGCGAGATGAAGGGCCGGATGGCACAGGTCCTGCGCAACTGGCCGGAGCGGGACGTCCGCGCGATCTGCGTGTCGACGGGCGGGCGCATTCTCGGCCTCGGCGACATCGGCGCGAACGGGATGGGCATCCCCATCGGGAAGCTGCAGCTCTACACCGCGTGCGCCGCCGTGCCGCCCGCGACCACGCTGCCCGTCCTGCTCGACATCGGCACGACGAACCGGACGCTGCGCGCGGATCCGCTCTATCTCGGGTTGCGCCAGGAGCCGCCCTCGGAGCAAGAGCTCGATGAGCTCGCCGACGAGTTCGTCGCGGCGGTGCAGGAGGTCTTCCCCGGTTGCTGCATCCACTTCGAAGATTGGAAGGGCACCGACGCGGTTCGCATGCTGAAGCGCTATCGCGACAAGGTGCTCTGCTACAACGACGACATCCAGGGCACGGCGAGCATCGTGCTCGCTGGCCTCACGACCGCGCTGCAGATCCTTGGTGCGACGATCACCGAGCAGCGCTTCCTGTTCCTGGGCGCCGGGTCAGCGGGCCTCGGGATCGGCAACCTGCTGGTCTCCGCGCTGCAAACCAAGGGACCTTCGCCGGCCGAGGCGCGGGCACGCATCACGATGTTCGACGTCAACGGCCTGCTCGAGCCGTCGCGCACCGATCTGACCGAAGACCAGAAGGTCTTCGCGCACAAGGCGGCGGCGTCGAAGGACCTGGTGGCGACGATCGAGAACGTCAAGCCGACGGTCCTGATCGGCGTCAGCACCAAGGGCGGCGCATTCAACCAGCGAGTGGTGGAAGCGATGAGCCGTCTCAACGAGCGGCCCATCATCTTCGCGCTCTCCAACCCGACGACCAAAGCGGAGTGCACCGCTGAGCAGGCCTACACCTGGTCGAATGGCAAGGCGCTCTTCGCGGCCGGCGTGCAATTCCCCGACGTGACGCTGAACGGCGAGACCTTCCACCCGGGACAGGCGAACAACTTCTACATCTACCCGGCGATCGGGCTCGCCAACCACGTTGCGCGCCCGCGGCGGATCACCGACGAGTGCTTCATCGTCGCCGCCCATGCGACGGCGGACCAGGTCGACTCGGCTCTGCGCGCGAAAGGCAGGCTCTACCCGAGCCAGTCGAACATCCTCGAGACCGAGGTGACGACCGCGACGCGGGTTGCCGAGTTCATGTTCGACAAGGGCCTTGCGCAGGTCGAGCGCCCCCGAGACATCCGCGCCTGGATCGAAGGTCAGCTCTACAAGCCTCAGTACGAGCGTTGATCCCTCTCACGCCCCGCCGCCGCGGACACGGCGGCGGGGCAGGGGACCCCCAAAAATAGAGACGCTTCTGATCGCGCTTCGTCATCATCCGGAGATCGCTCTGTTCCTGACGCTGGCCATCGGCTTCTGGTTCGGGGCCCTCAAGTTCGGCTCGTTCAGCCTCGGCGCGGTCACGAGCACCCCTGATCGCCGGCCTGCTCGTCGGGCAGCTCGGCGTCACGCTGCCCGACGTCGTGCAGACCATTTTCTTCCTGATTTTCCTGTTCGCCGTCGGCTACAGCGTCGGTCCGCAGTTTTTCGCTGCATTGAAGAAGGACGGGCTGCCGCAGGTCGCGTTCCCGCTGGTCGTTTGCGCAAGCGGCTTTCTCACGGCCTGGGCGGCCGCGAAAGTGATGGGATACGGGCCTGGCCTCGCCGCCGGTTTGCTAGCCGGTGGCTACACCAATTCCGGGACGCTCGGCGTCGCGTCCGCGAACCTCAGCCAGCTCGGCCTCGAATCGGACCAGGCGGCCGCAGCGGCGCACTTGCCGCGATCGCCTACGCCGTGACCTCCGAAGCCAGGATGGGGACGCGCGACCCGGCTGCCGGCGAACAGGCCTACCGACCGATCGTCACGCGCGCCTTCCGGCTCGCGAACGCCGCTCTCGTCGGTCGTACGGCACGTGAGCTGAGCGCCGCTTTGCAGGGCGCAGTCGTCACCCGCTTCCGGCAAGGCGCGGACATCTTCGATGCCGACGTGCAGGCCGCCATCGCGCAAGGGCAACGCTCGCGCTCTCGGGATCGCCTCACGCTCTCTTCGCTGCAGCGAAGACGATCGGCCCGGAAGTGGAGGACAACGAGCTGCTCGCGTATCCGGCCGAACAGTTGGACATGGTCGTCACGAACAAGAGCGCCGTCGGCCGGACGGTCCAAGACCTGGAGCAGTACGAGCTCGCGCACTTCGATGAATCCCGAGGGCGAACTGCCCACACCGTCGGTGAGCGCTTCCCTCGGTACGAAGTCGCTGCCGTTCGTACTTGCCGTCATCGCGGGAAGCGTCGGCATCATCGGTTTCCTCGGCCTCGGCGGGCTGTCCACGGCTCACATCACGGGCAATCTTGTCGTCCTTGCCGCGCATGTCGTGATCGGCGCGGATGCGTCGCTCGCGCTCATCATCTCGTTCCGGTATTCATCGTCGCGCTCGCGTCGACGCAGCTCGCCGCCGCCAGCGCGGAGCGCGCCGGGATCGCCGTCCTCAGCATGCTGCTCTTGGTGCAATTCATCTTGCTTGGCGTGTGTCTGGCGATTTGCCTTGCTGTGGGGCCTGATCCGAGCCCGGCGGAGCCGATCATGGTCGTCGCTGCCATGCTGGGTGTATGTGCCATGGCGGCGCAGAACGCGCTCGTGCGCATCGCGCTCGACGGCGCGCCCGCGACCGCGGTGCTGACGACCAACATCACGCTCCTCACCATGGATCTGGGCGAGATGCTGCTTGGACGGTGCGCGATCCGCGTCGCCAAGGCACGCGGTCGCGCGCGGCACACCCGGTCGGCCATCGCGGGCTTCCTCCTCGGCTGCATCCTCGGCGCCGCATGTGACGCCGCCTTCGGCCTGCGATCACTGGTTCTCCCGACCTCCTTCGCATTCGCCGCACTGGTACTTGGATTGGGCCACCTTCGCCCGCGGAGTACCACGGCTCCAGCCCAAGCTGTCGGCGTAGCGCAAGAAGTGGACACCTAACTGTCATAAGACGCTCGCGCTGCCGAGATTTGGTCATGTCGTCGGCACTTTGGCCCCGTAGATGCGAGCGCGTCGCGCGGAAGAACCGAGACCTCGGCACGCCCGATGCACCATGGCGTTGTCATGTCGAACAGGCGGAGGTGCTCATGAAGGTCGGCCTCTTCGTCCCGTGTTATGTCGACGCGTTCTTCCCCGAGGTCGGCGTCGCGAGCCTCGAGCTCCTCGAGCGGTTCGGTTGCTCGGTCGAGTACCCGCTCGACCAGACGTGCTGTGGTCAGCCGATGGCGAACAGCGGGTGTCAGGACGACGCCGCGGGCACCGAAGCGCACTTCATCCGCTGCTTCCAGAACTTCGACGTGGTCGTCGGCCCGTCCGCGAGCTGCGTGCACCACGTCCGGTTCCACCTCGACGCCACGCAGCAGACGCCCGCTGCGCGCAAAGTGCGCGGGACCACCCGCGAGCTGGTGGAGTTCCTGCACGACGACCTCGAGGTCGCGGCGTTTCCCTGGGCGGCGTTCCCGCACAAGGTCGGGCTCCACAACAGCTGCTCCGCCGTCCGCGGCCTCGGTCACGAGTGCCCGTCCGAGCGCGTCGACGCCCCGTTCTTCTCGAAGACGCGAGCCCTTCTGGGCAAGGTGCGTGGGCTCGAGCTGGTCGAGATCGACCGTCGCGACGAGTGCTGTGGGTTCGGCGGCAGCTTCTGCGTCACCGACGAGGCGGTGTCGGCAAAGATGGGCTCGGACCGCGTCCACGACTTCCACCGACACGGCGCGGAGTACATCGCGTCGGCAGATATGTCCTGTCTGCTCCACATGAAGGGCGTGATCGATCGCCTGGGGCTCCCACTGAAGGTGATCCACGTCGCCCAGATCCTGAACGGAGCCGCGCGATGATGCGCCCGGTCGATCCGGAGGCCCGCGCCGCGCATTTCATTGGCCGCGAGGAGCACGAGTCGACCCATGACCGCGTCGTCTGGGGAATGCGCCAACACCGCGACAAGGCGGTCGCCGGGGTGCCGGAGTGGGAGCAACTGCGCGAGCTCGCTTCTCAGATCAAGGAGCACACACTCACGCACCTCGACCGCTACCTTGAGCAGTTCGAGGAGAACGCGACGAGGCTTGGGACGCAGGTGCACTGGGCCCGCGACCCGGAGGAGCACAACACGGTCGTGCACGAGATCCTCGCGGCGCATGGGGTCCGGTCGCTGATCAAGAGCAAGTCGATGCTGCAGGAGGAGTGCGGCATGACGCCGTTCCTCGAAGAGCGTGGCATCGCGGTGACCGAGTCCGACCTGGGCGACCGCATCCAGCAGCTCTCCCACGAGCCGCCGAGCCACATCGTGGTACCCGCCATCCACAAGCTGCGGACCGACGTGGCGCACCTGTTCGCCCGAGAGATCGGCTCGAATCCGGACGACACCGATCCGCACTACCTCACCGAGGCGATGCGCGGCAACGCCCGTCCACGCTTTCTCGCGGCCGACGCCGCGATGACCGGCGCGAACTTCGCCGTGGCGGAGACGGGAGGCTTTGTCGTCTGTACGAACGAGGGCAACGCCGACATCGGCGCCAGCGTCCCGCCGTTGCACATCGCCAGCATCGGCATCGAGAAGCTGATCCCCCGCGCCGGCGACCTCGGGGTCTTCATCCGGATGCTGTCCCGGAGCGCGCTCGGCACAGCGATCACGCAGTATACCTCTCACTTCCACGGTCCGCGCCGCGGCGGCGAGCTGCACGTCGTGCTGGTCGACCACACGCGCAGCGAGCGACTTGGCTCGCCCGACTTCTGGCACGTCCTCAAGTGCATCCGCTGCGGCGCGTGCATGAACACATGCCCGGTCTACCGGCGCAGCGGTGGGCTCAGCTACGGCGCAACCTATTCCGGCCCGATCGGCGTGATCCTCGACCCGGGCTTCGACCTCGAGAAGTACCGCGAGCTGCCGTTCCACTCGTCGCTCTGTGGCTCGTGCACGGAGGTCTGCCCCGTGAAGATCGACATCTCGGATCAGATCTACAAGTGGCGGCGCGTCGTCGCCGCCAAGGGCATGCTTCCGCTCACCAAGCGCGTCGGCATGAACGCGCTCGGCGCAACGCTCGCCCGTCCGAAGATGTTTCACGCGGCGGAGTCCGCCGCCGAGGTGGCGCTCGCTCACCTGCCGCGCTTCGCGCTCTATAACGCTCTCAACCCGTGGGGCAAGCAGCGCGAGTTGCCCGGCGTGCCCCGCCAGACTTTCCGCCAGTGGTACCTCGAGCACCGGGCGAAGTCGGGAAAACCATGAGAGCGCGCGAAGCGATCCTCGAGGCGGTCCGGCGGAACATACCGGGGCCCGCCGTCGCTCTGCCGCCGCTCCCGGCGGAGGGCGTGCACCAGCTCGGGACGAACATCGGCTTCAGCGAGCATCTCACGAATCTCCCCGAGGTCACCCGCCACGAGAGCGCGTCGTTGTCGTCGCACTTCTCGAGACAGCTCGAGGCGATGGGAGGCAGGAGGCTCGACGTGGCCGACGCAGCGGGCGCGCGCCCGAAGATCGCCGAGCGTTTCCCTGCAGCCACCGTGGTCTGCTCGGCGGTGCCCGAGGTGCCCGGCACGCGCCGGGTCGAGCACGTGCGGAACCCGCACGAGCTCGCCGACGTCGACGTCGGCGTGGTCCGCAGCCGGCTCGGAGTGGCGGAAGCGGGCGCCGTCTGGCTGACGCAAGACGACCTCGTCGTGAACGCGCTGGGCGTGCTCGCGCAGCATCTCGTCGTGCTCCTCGATCCAACCGAGATCGTCGCGACGATGCACGACGCTTACGCGCGCCTCGACGTGGCCGCGAGCCCGTACGGCGTCTTCATGGCGGGGCCATCGGCAACGGGCGACATCGAGGGCGTGATCATTCACGGCGCACAGGGCGCGCGGACGTTGACGGTCCTGTTCTGCGCGCCGGCACCGGCAATGCCCTCTACGACGTCGTCTTCATGAAGCCGCCAGAGTCTGCCCGCAGATCGATCGCCGAAGGGAGCGCGTGGCGCGCGTCCCATCGGCTCCGCGACGGCACCGGAGTCGATCTTTCCGAGATAGGGCCTGCGGACCGCGCGGACCTCTTGGCGGGCTTCCGAAGTCTCTCCCGGGACTCGCGCTACCGGCGCTTCTTCACCGCGATCCGCGAGCCGCCGGAGCGCGAGCAAGCCCCGCTGGGACGACGGCCTCCTGATCTACGTGACGCCCGTCAGCGCCGTCGCAGGCGCCGACGGGACGCGCGCGTTGGGGACATGTCCGCGCTCTGCGCGCACGACGGGTCCGGGAACTGCCGTAGCAGTCACGCACGAAGGAACGCAACCAGATCCGGATGGGTGAACGTGAAGCCTCCAGCGATTCTCTTCGATCTCGACGGCACGCTGGTCGACAGCGTCTACTACCACGTGCTCGCGTGGCGGGAGGTGCTGGCGGATGCAGGTATCGAGCTCGAGGTCTGGCGCATTCATCGCAGGATCGGAATGAGCGGCGGCCTGTTCGCACAAGCGCTGCTTCGCGAGACGGGACACGCGCTCGATCGCGAGCGGATCGACGGCCTGCAGCGGTCGCACGCCGTCGCATATCACGCCTTCGCCGGACGCATTCGGCCTCTACCCGGCGCCTGCGAGCTGCTCGAGCGCCTGACGGCGCTCGAGGTTCCGTGGGCGATCGCGACCAGCGGCCGCCTCGAGAGCGCGTCCTTCGGGCTCACCGCGCTCGGTGTCGACGGCAAGATACCAGTCATCACTCGCGACCTGGTGCCGCACGCCAAGCCTGATCCCGATCTGTTTCTGGAAGCCGCGCGAAGGCTCGGCGCCGAGATCACCGAATCCGTGGTCGTGGGCGATAGCGTCTGGGATCTGCTCGCCGCGCGCCGGGCCCGCGCGCTCGGGGTCGGACTGCTCTCGGGAGGTTACGGAGAGGAGGAGCTCACGAAGGCAGGCGCATACCGGGTGTACGAGAACCCGCGCGACCTGCTTCGACACCTCGACGAGGTCGGCGTTCGCGCGCTCGAGGCATGAAGCGCACCGGTCATCCGCGGGCGAAGGACTCGCGCTGCCTCGTCGCGCGTAGAGTCTCCGTCCGAGGCTACCCCCGATCAGCGCGAGCGCGACCGCGATCACCGCGGCGCCGAGCAGGCGTTTCTCCCCGTGCTCCACCTCGCCGAGCCGAGTCCTGGCACTCGCGCCCATCGCGAAGCCCAGGGTTACCAGAACGAGCGCGCCGAGCAGGGCGCCGAACAGATCAAGCCGCGGCGAAGGTCGGCCAACCGAGGCCGCGGCCGCCCCAGAAGAGACCGCTCGGGAAACGCGTCCCGTAGACGAAGCGCGCGAGCACGATCTCCCACGGGCCGGTTTCGGCGAGACGTTCCACGAGCGGCGCGATCCGCGCTCGGTCCTCCCAGCGAAGTATGACGGCACTGCCCCATCGTCCGATCGCGAAGAAGAGGGAGTCACCCGCCACCCCACCGACGGCGCCGGCCGCAACCACGACCGGAAACTCGAGCAGACCGAGGTGTACGGCCACTCCAGCCAGGATCAGCGTGACGTCGTACTCGAGCGCCGCGGCGATGAGCACCGCGAGCGCGCCGAAGCGTAGAACTAGATCTTCCATGCTCGGGGGGCTTCAGCGCTCGCTGATCTCTTCAGGAGCGGAAGAGGTTGATCTTCGCGAGATCGACGAGCTCGTTGCCGCGGCCGCTGAGCACGGCCTTGAGCGCGAACAGACCAAAACCCTTCACCTGCTCGGCGGTGATCGTGGGCGGCATGGACAGCTCCTGACGGCTGATGGGAACCTCGACCAGCGCGGGGCCGTCGTGCTTCAAGGCTTGGGCGATCATCGGCCGCACCTGAGCCGGTGTCTCGGCGTGGAGCCCCAGAATGCCGGCGCCCTCGGCCATCTTGGCGAAGTCCGGGTTCACGAGATCGGTTCCGAAGTCGACGATCCCGCCGGCCTTCATCTCGAGCTCCACGAAGGCCAGCGAGTCGTTCTTGAACACGATCAGCTTCACCGGCGCACGCAGCTGGCGGAGCGAGAGCAGATCGCCCAGAAGCATCGCCAGACCGCCATCGCCCGAGAGCGACACGACCTGCCGACCCGGGTGACTGACTTGCGCGCCGATCGCCTGGGGCAGGGCGTTCGCCATGGAGCCGTGGCTGAACGAGCCGAGCAGCCGCCGTCGGCCGTTCATCGTCAGGTAGCGGGCGGCCCAGATCGTGGGCGTGCCGACGTCGCAGGCGAAGACGGCGTCCTCGGCGGCGAGCTCGTCGAGCACGCGCACCACGTACTGCGGATGGATCCGCTTCCCCGAGCCCTCGGTCGCCAGCTCATCGAGGCTCCGGCGCGCCTTCCGGTAGTGTTCGACCGAGGCCTTCAGATGCCTGTCGTCGCCGTTCTGCCGGAGCTTCGGCAGCAGCGCTCGCAGGGTCGTCTTCGTGTCCCCGACGAAGCCGTGGTCGAGCTTGGCGCGCCGCCCGAGCTGCTCGCCCCGGACGTCGATCTGAACGATCTTCGCGTCTCGCGGGAAGAACTGCTGGTAAGGGAAATCCGTGCCGATCATCAGCAGGAGATCGGCGTTCATCATCGCGTGGTAGCCGGAGGAGAAGCCGAGCAGCCCGGTCATGCCGACGTCGAACGGGTTGTCGTACTCGATGAACTCCTTGCCCCTCATCGCGTGCACGATCGGCGCGTTCAACTTTCCCGCGAGCTCGATCAGCTCCGCGCGAGCGCCGGCGCAGCCGGCTCCGCACAACAGCGTGATCTTCCTGGAGTCGTTGAGCAGATTCGCGAGCACCTCGATCTCCCCGTCGGACGGGCACACGTTCGGCTGCACCGGCGGGTAGTGCAGGCGCGGCGCGCGCTCGACCGCGTCGCGCAGCGCGACATCGCCCGGAAGCACGATCACGGAGACGCCGCGGCGGGAGAGCGCGGTCTGGATCGCGATCTCCAGAACGCGCGGCATCTGCTCGGGCTGCGAGACGAGCTGGCAGTAGTGGCTGCACTGCGCAAACAGGTGCACGGGGTCGGTTTCCTGGAAGTATCCGCTGCCGATCTCGTTGCTGGGAATCTGTGCGGCGATCGCGAGGACGGGGACTCGGCTGCGGTGACAATCGTAGAGGCCGTTGATCAGGTGCAAGTTGCCGGGACCGCAGCTTCCCGCGCAGACCGCGAGGCCGCCCGTGAGGTGTGCGTCCGCGCCGGCAGCGAAGGCGGCCACCTCTTCGTGTCGGAGGTGAACCCACTTCATCTGCGTCTGCCGTCGGATCGAGTCGGTGATCCCGTTCAACGAGTCCCCTGAGACTCCATAGATCCGCTCGACGCCCGCGGCCCCGAGGGTCTCGACCAGCAGATCGGCAATGTTCTTCGCCATCACTCGTCACCTCCCGCATTGACCGATCCCCAGCGCAGCAAGAACGGTGCCCGTGCGCCCGGACGGGTCGGTGAATCCCAGCGCGCGAGGCTGCCTGCATGTCGGCAGGGCCGCCGCGATTTCGGCAGATGGTGGCGCGGTCGCGCGGCTCACCGTCGCTCGCCGGGCACGGCGGTTGCACAACCGTCGTCGCAATCGTGGTGGCAGAAGCTCGCATGAGCGATTCGTGGCTCGAGCGGACGGCTCGGCCGGTCCTGGCGCACTCCGCGCGGACCGCCATCGCCTCCGTCGTCTCGCTACTCGCCGCGCGCGCGTGCCAGCTGCCGGAGGCCTACTGGGCGCCGATCACCACCTTCGTGATCACGCAGTCGTCGCTCGGTGCGGCGCTCGAGGTCTCGAGCCAGCGTTGGATCGGAACCGCGCTCGGAGCGCTCGTCGGAGCACTGGTCGCCCACTACTTCCAATCGAGCGCGTTCTTGTTCGGCACATGCGTGTTCATCCTGGGCCCACTCGTTGCCGCCGCGCGCTGCGACCGCAGCGCGTATCGCTTCGGCGGCATCACGTTGGCGATCGTGCTGATGGTTCCGCGCGCGGCTCCGGCATGGCACGTGGCCCTTCACCGCTTTGCCGAGGTGTCGATCGGAATCGGCGTTGCGTTGGCGCTGGCGCGCCTCTGGCCCGAGCAGGAACCTCCAGGGGAACGAACGCCGTGAGCCTCATGGCGTAAGCTGGCCCTCCGGGAGCACTCGATGGCAGAAGCGATCGTCTTCGTCGTGGACGATGACGACTCGATGCGCGCTGCGCTGCGCAGCCTGATCCAGTCGGCCGGGCTGGCAGTGGAGACGTTTGCCTCCGCGCAGGAATTTCTGGCGCGGCCGGCGGAGGAGCGCGCAAGCTGCCTCGTGCTCGACGTGCGCTTGCCCGGCCTGTCGGGTCTCGATCTCCAGGAGCAGATCGCCGCGAGCGGCGTCGAGATCCCGATCATCTTCATCACGGGGCACGGCGACATTCCCACCACCGTGCGCGCAATGAAGGCGGGAGCCGCGGAGTTCCTGACCAAGCCGTTCTCCGACGTCGATCTCCTTCAGGCGATCCACGCCGCGATCGAGCGCTCTCGCGCGGGGCAGGAGCAGGAGCACGAGATCGCCGAGCTCCGACGGCGGCACGCATCGCTCACGCCGCGCGAGCGCGAGGTGATGGCGCTCGTGGTCGCCGGGCTCTTGAACAAGCAGGTCGCGGCAGAGCTGGGGAACAGCGAGATCACGGTGAAAGCCCATCGCGGCAGCGTGATGCGGAAGATGCGCGCCGACTCGCTGGCCGACCTGGTGCGCATGGCGGAGAAGCTCGGCCCGAGCGCGCGCAGAGGGGCGGGCTAGGCGCCCTTCGGCGTCCGATACCAAGGTATGATGGCGCGCGCGCCGGCCGGAGCGCAGGCTGCTACCAATGCTGCGCAACGGTCTGATCTCCATCGTCGACGACGACGACGCGTTTCGCGAGTCGATCCTCGGGTTCGTCCGCTCCGCGGGCTTCGTGGCGCAAGGCTTCGCGTCCGCCGAGGAGTTCCTGACGTTCGATCTCGCGGCGACGCACTGTCTCACGCTCGACGTGAGCATGCCGGGAATGAGCGGACTGGACCTGCAGTCGGAGCTGCGCGCCCGGCGGCTGCAGATCCCGATCATCTTCATCACCGCCCACGGCGACGAGAGGACGCGCGCGCGTGCCCTGCGCGAGGGCGCGCTCGCGTGCCTTCCCAAGCCGTTCGACGGTGAAGAGCTCCTGCGTCTGATCGAAACTGCGCTAGGGGAATCGAGATGAGTGACACGGCGACACCGATCTATGTGATCGACGACGACGCCTCGATGCGCGAGGCGCTCGAATGTCTGCTCCGCTCGACCGGCTCGGAGGTGCGGGCGTTCGCGTCGGCGCAGGAATTCCTCGAAACGCCGCGGCCAGACGTGCCGAGCTGTCTGGTGCTCGACGTCGAGCTGCCCGGCCTGAACGGCCTGGACCTGCAGCGTGAGCTCGCCAAGTCGAGCATGCCGATCCCGATCGTCTTTCTCACCGGCCACGCCAACGTGCGCATGTCGGTGCAGGCGATGAAGGCGGGAGCGGTCGAGTTCCTCACCAAGCCGTTCCGTGCGACCGACCTGCTCGAGGCGGTGCAAGAGGCGATCCAGCGCGGTCGCGCGGACGCCAGCGCGAGTGCTCCGGCGGCGAGCGAGGTGCGGGGCGGATGCGCGCGGTCGAAAACGAGAGCCGCGGAGCCGATCATCGGCGCGAACGACTCGCTCGCGCACGTGCTCCAGCTCGTGAAGTCGGTCGCCCCCACCGGCTCGACGGTCCTGCTGCGCGGCGAGACCGGCACCGGCAAGGAGGTGATCGCGCGCGCGATCCACGAGGCCAGCTCTCGCAGCGAGCAGGCCTTCGTGAAGGTCAACTGCGCGGCGATCCCGACGGGGCTGCTCGAGAGCGAGCTCTTCGGCCACGAGCGCGGCGCCTTCACAGGCGCGATCGCGCAGCGTATGGGCCGCTTCGAGCGCGCTCAGGGCGGCACGCTGTTCCTCGACGAGATCGGGGACATCCCGCTCGAGCTCCAGCCCAAGCTCCTGCGCGTTCTGCAGGAGCAGGAGTTCGAGCGCCTCGGCGGCTCGCGCACGATCCATGCCGACGTTCGGCTGGTCGCCGCCACCAACTGCGACCTCGAAGAGATGGTCGCGCTCGGCGACTTCCGCAGCGACCTGTACTACCGACTGAACGTGTTCCCGATCGAGCTGCCGCCGCTGCGCGAGCGGCGGCACGACATTCCTGCACTGGCGTTGCACTTCGCCGAACGGATCGCTCGCGTGATGCGCAAGCGGGTCGACTCGATCTCGGAGGCCACCATTGCCGCGCTGTGCGCGCACGACTGGCCGGGCAACGTGCGCGAGCTCGAGAACCTGATCGAGCGCGCCGTGATCCTGGCGCACGGCAGCGTCCTCGAGGTCGCGCTGCCCGCGGCGTCGCCGCGCGGCGCCTTCGCATCGAACGGCGCGGCCACGCTGCAAGATGCTGAGCGCCAGACGATCCTGCGCGCCCTCG
>Ga0335084_10000054_pt1 | contig 67369 bp, 58 predicted proteins | sample Lox_Sample_44_FD_206721 | JGI IMG/M metagenome (GOLD analysis project Ga0335084, IMG submission 206721) | Soil microbial communities from Loxahatchee National Wildlife Refuge, Florida, United States - Lox_Sample_4.4 | ecosystem: Environmental > Terrestrial > Soil > Wetlands | place: USA...
GCGTATGTACCGCTCTCATGACGAGATGCATGGTCCCCCTCCAGCGACTACATCTGGATTTCTGCGAATGAATCCGCACAGATTACTAAAACTTCACCGGGGTTGGCAACCACGAAGTGAGCCCTGACGGCCCGCGTGAAACATTTGTTACAACCCTCTATACATCCCACCATCGACCAGCACCGTCTGTCCGGTAACGTACGATGCGCGGTCCGAGGCCAGCCAGACAATGGTATCGGCAACCTCCCGCGGTTCACCCAGGCGGCGCAAGGGAGCGTCCGCCGCCCAACCATCAAAGATGTCTTTTTCGGCCGTACCCGAAGCGGCAGAACGGCTCTTCGCCAATTCCTTAAGCCGCTCCGTGGCCGTGAAGCCCGGACCTACGTTATTCACCAGAATGCCGTCCTTGCCGAATTCGTTGGCCAGGCTTTTGACCAGTCCCACAACCGCCGCTCGGACCGCGTTTGACAGCACCAGGTCCGCCACCGGTTGCTTCGTGGTGATGGAGGTAATCGTGATGATCCGGCCCCAGCGCCTGCGCTGCATGTGCGGAATCACCTCGCGGGCAAAGTGCACCGTGCTCATGAAGTTGGCTTCGACCGCTTTGTGCCAGTCCTCCACACTGGCTGCCAGGAAGCCCTTGGCGGGCGGCCCTCCGGCATTGGTTATGCAAATGTCAGCGGCACCGAACTTCGTCACCACAGCTTCCACAAACTGGCGCACGGCGGCCGCGTCGGTCACGTCCAGAGCACGCTCAAACACTTCAGCGCTGTACTGTTTCCTTATTGCGTCCGCCGCCAGTCCCAGCGTTCGCTCATGGCGGGCGCACGTGGCAACTTTGCATCCTTCGGCCGCGAAAGCTTCGGCCGTCGCCCGGCCTATGCCCTGGCTGGATGCGGCCACGATTGCAACTTTACCCTTCAGACCCAGTTCCATAGGAATCGAATTATAGATGGATCAAATCGGTCGAGCGCTTTTTTGGAAATGCTTCCCTAGGTTTTTTATGCGGCTTTAGCCTTCTTTGCGGTTAAAGATTTTGACCGACAAAGACGCAGTGGCCGCAAAAGTAAAGCAACAACCCCTTGCTCAGCTGGCTGGCGAACGTTACCCTTGAAGGGTCGGTCTCAGGGAAACGTTTCTTTCATTTCCACCCGAGGTCTCCATGGCGAATCCCGCGAAGTACGTATGGCTTGACGATGAGTTGAAGGACGCCGCCCGCAGCGGAGTTCCGGTGGTCAACGCCGGTTTGCATTATGGCTTCACCGTCTTTGAAGGCATCCGTTGTTACTCCACCGAAAGTGGTCCGGCCGTCTTCCGCCTGGAGGAGCACGTCGATCGCCTGCTGGACTCCGCCCGCATCGTCGGCTTCCGCGATCTGCCCTGGACACGTGCCGCACTCATCGATGCCATTCACAAGACGGTCGCCGCCAATAAATTTTCCTCCTGCTACATCCGGCCGGTGATTTACCTGGATGGCGCCATGGATCTGGTAGTGGATAGCGGCAAGCCGCGCTTGATCATCGCGGTCTGGGAGTGGACGGCCTTCCTGGGCAAAGAAGCGAAGGAGCGCGGCATCCGGGCCAATATTTCGTCCTTCACGCGGCTCCACCCCAACATCATGATGACTAAGGCCAAGGTGGCAGGAAATTACGTCAGCTCGATCCTGGCGAAAACCGAATCGCAGCGCGCCGGCTTCGATGAAGCCATCATGCTCGATCCGCAGGGCTATGTCGCCGAGTGTACCGGCGAAAACATTTTTGTGGTGCGTGACCGTGTGATCTATACCCCCTCTCGAGGAGCGATACTCGAGGGCATCACACGCGACAGTTTGATTACGCTGGCGCAGGACCTGGGTCACACCGTGGTCGAGGAGCCCATTTCCCGCGACCAGCTGTATATTGCCGACGAAGTGTTTGTCTGCGGAACTGCCGCCGAAGTGGTGGGTCTGCGGGAGATCGACTTCCGTACCATCGGCGATGGAAAAACCGGCCCGGTCACCAGGACCCTGCAGGCTGAATTTGAGAAGCTGACCAGCGGACGCCACGCGCGCTCCGCCGCGTGGTTTTCTCCGGTACCGGCATTCGAAGCTGCGTTATTGCAGGCGTAGGAAGCGGGCGAGATCCTGGGGGAGCGAAGGTTCCTCAGGCTGTTGTGGCACGGCTGGAAGCCGTGCCCTTGCGCAGCCGATAAGCTCTATCAAGCGAGGACGCATGAAAAAGCATCAGCAGCACCCGGAAACGGAAGCAGTCCGCGGAGGCACCGAACTGCACAAAAAGAATGGACCGGTGGCCACTCCGATTTATCAGACTGCCTCATTCGAAGTCACAGACAACGAGCAGCAGGTGCGCGCCACCTCCACCGACATGTTCTACACCCGCTACGGAAATCCTACCCACACCGTGGCTGAAAAGGCGATTGCGGAACTGGAAGGTGCCGATTCCGCGCTGCTCTTCGCATCCGGCATGAACGCCATCACCACCTCGATGCTGTCCCTGCTGAAAAGTGGCGACCACGTCGTGGCCCAGCGCGACATCTACGGTGGCGCTACCAAGTTTTTCAGCCAGTGGCTGCCCAAGTTCGGCATCGAAACCACGTTCGTGGACACCGTCGAATACGATCAGCACGCGCGTGCCATCCGTGCAAACACAAAGTTGCTTTACCTGGAATCGCCGACCAATCCCACCTTGCGGGTCGTGGATTTGCGTAAGGTGACTACCCTGGCCAGGCAGCACAATCTCATCACATTCATCGACAGCACGTTTGCCACGCCCATCAACCAGCGCCCGGCGGATTTCGGCATTGACCTGATTATGCACTCCGGCACCAAGTATTTTGCCGGACACTCAGACCTGATCTGCGGCATCGTGGCCGGACGGCAGGACTTGATCCAGAAGATCCACGAAACCCGAACAACTCTCGGCGGGACCATGGATCCTCACGCCGCCTGGCTGCTTCTGCGTGGCATCAAGACGCTGGCGGTGCGGGTGCAGCGGCAGAATGACAACGCCTTGCGCGTCGCCCAGTTCCTGGCGCAACATCCTAAGGTGCGGCGCGTTCACTATCCCTTCCTTGAGGGCCATCCGCAGCGCGCCCTGGCGATGGAGTTGATGCGCGGAGGCGGCGGTGTTCTAAGCTTCGAAGTGGACGGTACCGGAGAAGACGCCAGGCGGCTGTCGGAAGCGTTGCACCTGTTTACCCTGGCGCCCAGCCTGGGCGGAGTCGATTCCCTGGTCACCATCCCAGTACTCACATCGCACGGCATGATCTCCGTCGAGCATCGCCAGAAAATGGGCGTCACTGAGCAGTTGGTCCGTCTCTCGGTGGGCATCGAAAACGCGGATGACCTGATGGCGGACCTGGAACAGGCATTGACGGTGGTGACCGGGACCCGCCAGCACGCCCAGGTAGGATAGGCGTGTGGGAATGGGAGACGGACATCCTCGCCCGTCGCGTGCGAACTTAAAAGGACGGGCGGGACGCCCGTCCTCCATCGGCATCAGTTAAAAGCTGAACTTCAGGCCCAGTTGCATAATGCGCGCGTTATGTGCGGAACTCGCGCGCAGGAAGCTGTCCGTGCCCAGAGTATTGTTGTTGTCGCCGCCCGCCGAGCCGCTATCGCCGGCGATGTTTCCCCATTCTGTGTGATTGAACACGTTGAACGCTTCGGCACGGAACTCAAGGCCCATCTGCTCCCTGATCTTGAAGTGTTTGAACAGTGCCCAGTCGAAGTTAAGGCGGTTGGGATTGTTCAGAATGTTGCGGCCAGAGTCGCCGAAGGTCAAACCTCGCGGCGCCGCAAAGGCTGCCGGATTGCCGAAGGCCGGGCCGAGATCCGTCAAAGTCCCGCTCGGAATGCCAGACCGCGGATCGCCCACGACATCGGGTCGAGCGCCCGATCCCACTCCATTTGAAACTCCGGCGTTGTCGTTCGACACCACCACGCTGTACGGCGTTCCAGTGGAATAGCTCGTCACACCGGAGAACTGCCAGCCGCCCAGAATCGCATTGGTCAAGCCCGACTTGAAACCCGGCAGGTCCCAAACGTAGCTGATGTTCAGAATGTGGCGCTGATCGAAGTTGGAACTGGCTCGATTGGCGCTGGGATTGGCAGAATCGACAAAGCTTCCGTCAAAGCGGTCAGAGGAGTCATCGATGGAATGGCTGTAGGTGTAGGCGACGCTCAGGTTGAGGCTGCCCACCGTGCGTCGCACCGAGGCCTGAAAGGCGTGGTAGATGGACGAGGAAGCATACTGCAGGTGAGTGATGTCGCCGTAGCCCAGGAAAGGACGGAACGGGCTGGGGTCAACGCCGCACTGCACCGCGAGATTGACGGCAGCCTGACCGGTGACCGGGTTCCCATTGACAATCAGGTTATCGCAGTCCGTGTTGAAGGTCGGAGAAGTTGGGTCGGAGTCAATGAATTCCCCCGGCGCATACGGGTTGAGCGACAGCGGCAGCGCGGGAATCTGGTTGTAGTTGGTTTGCCGGTTGAGCTTGGTGCCCTTGCTGCCCACATAAGAAACTGTGGCCACGGTGTTGCGCGCGACCTCTCGCTGGACGTCGAGATGCCATTGCTGAATGTAGGGCCAGATGGCCTTGGTGGGGATGGCATTCACGTTCAAGGGGAACTGCGCTCCGGTCCCGGTCCCCGCATACCCGTTGATATTATTTACCACCGCCGCATTGGCCAGAGGCGGCGAGTTCTCAAGCGATTCAGTATTACCCTCGTTGCCGTTGGCATGCTCGAAGAAGATGCCATACCCGCCACGGACCGCAGTCTTGCCGTCGCCATTTACGTCATAGGCAAACCCGATACGGGGCGCAGGATTGAACAGCTTTCCATCCATGCAGCTGACGGGGACGCCTGGCGTCACACCGCACTGCACAATTCCGTTCGGCAGTCCGTTGATGAACAGGTTGTTCACCGTGCCATCGGGGTTCACGGTGGTCACGCCCGCCTGGTAGTGCGCGGGATCGAAATTGAATGCCTGCTTCTGCTTTTCCCGGTAGGTCCCGAACAGGCTCAACCGCAAGCCAAGATTCACCGTCAAGCGGCTGGTGACGTGCCAGTCATCCTGAAAATAGGGTTCAACGATCTTGTAGCGGTTGTAGTACTTGACCCGCTGATCCTGCTGCCCATAGCTGGAGATTCTGCCCAGCAACAGGTCGGCGAACGGATTCCCGGTCGAAATGCTGGTGGTCTGGTCGAAGGTCAGATAGCCGGGAATGGAGCCCGCTCCCAGCTCGCCGCCGAGTTCATTCTTCTGGCCGAACACGGCGTAGGCGCCGAACTGAAGATTGTGTCGGCCGATAATCTTGCTCACATTGTCGCGGTAAGTGTAGGTCGGGTTCGAGTTGTAAGCGCCGTTGGGGATGTAGCCGGCGTCCTCGCCAAAGCCGCCATCGTAGGCGTCTCCAACCAGGTTGATTCCGGGCAAAATACCATCGCCGTTGCCGGGGAAAATGTCGGGCACCACGAATCCCGCCGGCCGTTGCCAGTTGCCAACGTTATTCAGAACGATGTGATCGGTGGTGTAACTGGCCACAAACTCGTTCAGCAGAGTGGGGGAGAAAGTTGCATTCAACCGGGCCACGAGGCTGACCCCCGGGCCTTTGAACGCAGTCTGGATGGTCGGAAAACTGCCGGTGTTGGTCCACAGAGGCACGTCGGTGACCGTGTCCCATGAATCGTGAATGTAACGCACCGTACCGCGGATCTTGTCGGTAAAGTTGTGGTCCACGCGAATCAACTCTTCGCGCCAGTTTGTGGGCAGGGACAACGACGTGCGGTAACGGGAGTCCAGCCCGGTGCCCGTGGTCGGCAAGGGAATCATGCCCAGCAGCGCCTGCACTGTGGGATCGCTGGGGTTGTACCCGGCGGCGATCAGGTCCGGCCCAACGCTGGGACAGAAGCCGTCCGGACTGCTGCACTGATCGGTAAAATCGCCCGCCCTTTCCTCGACCGATGGAACCGCCACGTTGTAATCCGCCGGCACCCGATCCCTGCGCCACTCCTGCGACCAGAAAAAGAACGTCTTGTTCTTGATGATGGGGCCGCCGATGGTGTATCCGAAATCGTTTTTCTTGTACGGCGACACCGAATCCAGAAAATATTTCGTGGAGTTGAATTTGTCATTGCGCACGAATTCGTACGCATTCCCGTGAAAGCCGTTGGTGCCGGATTTGGTCTCGACTTCCACCGTGCCCGACCCGTTGCGGCCGTACTGGGCGCCGTAGTTCGAAGTCAGCACCTTGAACTCGGCGATGGCCTCCAGGCTGGGATAGACGTTCAGGGTATCGTTGCTGCCGTTATCCATGTTGTCGCCGCCGTCCAGCTCCCAGTTGTTGTACTCCACCCGGCCACCGTTCATGCTGAAGCTGACGTTGCCATTGACGCCGACCGTGCCTTCATCCTGGCCAGTCTGGTTACTCACTCCGGGGACCAGGGTGACCAACTGAGTGAAGTTCCGCCCGTTCAGTTGCAGCTGGGTGATCTGTTTTCCGTTTACGGTGCCGGAAAGGTCCGACGACTGCGTCTCCACCTGGGCCACACTACTGCCTTCTACCGTAACCTCTTCTTTGATCGTGCCCACTTCCAGCGCCACATCGGCCCGGGCCTTCTGGCCCACCTGGAGGATGATTGCCTTCGCCTCATAGCGTTTGAAGCCCGCGGCGACCACCGTCACGTTGACCGGACCTGACGGCAAGCCGGCAACTAGATAGTCGCCAGTTGCGTTCGTGGTGGTAGGACGGTTGATGCCGCGATCCAGGCTGCTGACCGTGACTTGCGCGTTGGGGACGGCCGCTCCGCTCTGATCGGTCACCGTTCCTGTAATGGAAGCCGAATCCTGCCCCCAGGCAGCCAGCGAAAGCGACAGCACAACACCCAGCCAAAGTACGCGGGACTTCATAAAATACCCCCAAAAATTTTTCCCATCACCCGGAGATTACTGAACCTGCTTGCCATCCGAATCTAATCCGACGGTTTCGTGGAGCGCGGAATCACCGCAGTCTCGAACCCTATCCTGTAAACCCACGGCACGATAACAAACCAGGCACTTTGGTAAAATATCCTGCCTGCGGCCAATTGACGAATTACTCCTCCCGGCCGGCGCATGCCGGGTGAAAGCGTTTATTAAAACGAATCAATAGGCTGGATATTGCGGCAGTTCGATCGCAAGTGTCAAGAAAAAAAGGCGGAAAATGACCCCGTTCTGCTCTTAAATGACCGTACAAAAAGAGATTTTGACCGGGTTTTTCCCTAAGGCAGGCTGCGCGTGGACTCTCGCACCGCCAGTTCAGGGGCCATCTTGCGGTGAACTGCCGATATTTCCCGTTTTTCCTGGACCCCATTGATGCCTTCAATCACCAGGTTCGCGGCCATCGCTCCCATGGCTTCCATGGGTTGGCGGATTGTGGTGAGGGGCGGAGTGTAGAAACTGCACGCCGCGACGTCGTCAAAGCCAATGACCGAGCAGTGCTCAGGCACACGCAGCCCGGCCTTGGCCAATGCACGAATCGCGCCAAACGCGGTCACGTCGTCAAACGCCATCAATGCAGTGAATGGCCGTTTTCGCTTGATCAGTTCCTCCGTTAATTTGTAACCAGCTTCAAAACTTGAAATCGGATCTTGCGATTCAGGCAGATCCAGGATCAGCCGGGGATCGAGTTCCAGCCCCGTGCTTTTGGCGAACGAACGAATTCCCTGCCAGCGGGGAGCGCTGTCGGCCAGGGTTTTGGGCCCACGGATGAAGGCAATCTTGCGGTGTCCCAGTTGGTACAGATGCTCGACTGCGAAGTGCGCTCCCACTTCGTTGTCCACGATCACCGAGCTGACGGTGTCGGTGCGCAGCTCGCGTCCGATCATTACCGTCGGAATGCTGCTCTTCTCCAGGTCGGCCAACACATCGATATCGACAAATAACCAGTTGGCCAGCACGATCAGCGCTTCCACCCGGCGGTCCAGCAACATCTCCAGATAACGCTCGAAGCGGCCGCGTTCGTTGTGCACGTCAGTGAGGATGGGCAGGTACGACGACTGGTAGAGAGAATTTTCAATGCCGCGCAGAATGAGCGTGCAGTAGGGGTCGGTCATGTCGAAAACCATCACGCCGACGGTGTGGCTGCGTTTGCTGCGCAACGAACGGGCGAAGAGGTTGGGACGGTATCCCAGCTTTTTCGCCGCCTTCTCAATTCGCTTCTTGGTGGCCGGCGGGATGTAGCGCGCCAGGGGAGCGTTGTTGAGAACGATGGAAACCGTGGTCGAGGAAAAGCCGCTCTCCCTGGCCACGTCCCGGATGGTAATCACTGAAGTCTTGACCATAACGATTGAAGGCAGCACTTGGCACTTAGCCAAGTGCTAAACGCTAAGTGCTAGGTGCCAAATGCTCGGTGCCAAATTCCAAGTGCCACGTGCCAGTGCCCGCTTGAATTGCAGGCCGTTGCTGGCGGACACTACAGCACAGTGAAATCACTGTCAAGGTTGCTCGCCGTTGTTCTCCTCGCGCAGCTGTCGGTGATGAGGGCCCAGACTGGGCCGGGACAGCATCCGTCTGGGAATCCGCAGCAGCTTTTTCAGCAGGGGGAAGACGCCCTCCGGCAAAACCATCTCGAACTGGCCGAGCGTTCGTTCCGCGGCGTACTGGCCCTGGACCCGCAGGCCGCCGGAGCTTACGCTAATTTAGGCGTCATCTACATGCGGCGCAAGCAGTGGCCACAGGCGCTGGAAATGTTGCGCAAGGCTGAACACCTGGCGCCCCAGATTTCAGGAATTCGTCTCAACGTCGGGCTGGCCTACTATCGGCAAAACAACTTTCGCGCTGCCATCGCTCCGTTCGAGTCGGTCGTGCACGACGTCCCGGATTCTTACCAGGCACGCTACCTGCTGGGACTTTGCTATTTCTTTACGGAACGCTATACCGATGCCATTGCTATGCTCGAACCGCTCTGGCCGCAGGCGTCGAGCCAGTTGAACTATCTCTACGTTCTGGGAATTGCAGCCGGCAAGTCGGCACGGCCCGACCTCGAGCAACGAGCCTTTGCCGTACTCGCCCAAACCGGCCAGGATTCTCCCGAGTTGCATCTCCTTCTGGGCAAGGCCCACATCAACCGGCAAGAGTATGACGAGGCCATCAAGGAGCTTGAGCTCGCCGCCAAGGCCAACCCCAAACTCCCGTTTGTTCACTTCAATCTGGGAATCGCGTATTACCGGAAGCAGAACCTCGAGCGGGCCCGGGACGAATTCCAGAGGGATGCGGCCCTTGAGCCCGACGTGGCTTACAACTACGACCAACTGGGACTGGTGAACTCGCAACTGGGAAATAACCAGGAGGCGGAGCGCAATCTGCGCCAGGCCTTGCGCCTCGATCCCAGCCTGTCCAGTTCTCATTACCAGCTGGCGCAGGTCTACCAGCGGGAAGGAAAATACGTTCAGGCGCTGGCTGAGGTTGATGCGGCCGTCAAACTCGATTCGGGAAATTCCAGCGTGCACTACCTGCGCGGGCAATTGCTGCAGCGCCTGGGCCGTACGCGGGAAGCGCGCGCCGAGATGGAGGCAACCACGCGCATGATGAACCAACAGCGGGAGCAGCGGCAGAAGGAACTTTACGGCGCTCCCACCCCCAATCCGGAGCTCACCCAGGAGCCTCGGTAGTTCGATTTTTGGTAGACTGGGTGCCGCTCGCGGCTTACTCCACCGTGTCCCCGGCCTTCTCAAGAATCCAAGAGTTGTGAAGGAGTTTCTGTCATGAAAGCGCTGAAAATTATCGGGATCGTCATCGCAGTTCTGCTGCTCATCGTGATCGCTCTTCCCTTTCTGATCAATGTAAACAGTTTCCGTCCCAAACTCGAGTCTGAGCTTACCCAGGCCCTCGGCCGCGAGGTCAAAGTCGGCAATCTCAGTCTCTCCATTCTTTCTGGAAGCGTCTCGGCGGAGGATCTCTCGATCGCCGACGATCCGGTTTTCAGCAAGGATCCGTTCATCCGCGCCAAGTCGCTAAAGGTGGGAGTGGAAGTGATGCCGCTTATCTTTTCGAAGAAGCTGCATGTCACGGACATCACGCTCGACAAGCCGGAGATCGCTCTGCTGCGCGATGCCACGGGAAAATGGAATTTTTCCAGCCTCGGCGGCAAGTCCGAGGCGACGCCGAAGGCCGCCAGCGGACCATCCTCCACGCCGGAACTCTCGGTCAGCAAGCTTGATGTGAAGGATGGCCGCCTGTCGGTCAACCGCGCAAATTCCTCCATCAAGCCGCACGTCTATGACAACGTGGACATCAGCGTGCGCAACTTCTCGCCCAGCTCACAGTTCCCTTACACCATCAGCGCGAGCCTTCCTGCCGGTGGCACTGCGAAACTTGACGGCAAGGCGGGGCCCATCAACGCCAGCGACGTTTCGGCGAGTCCGATCGAAGCGCAGATCAACGTCAAGGGTCTCGACCTGACGGCTTCGGGATTTGTGGACCCATCCACCGGAATCGCCGGGGTCGCCGACTTTGACGGCACGCTTAACTCCGACGGGCATGTACTGCGTACCAGCGGAACTCTGAAGGCTGACAAGCTCAAGCTGGCGGTTAAAGGCACGCCAGCGACACAGCCGGTCACGGTGAAATATGCCACAGACTATGACCTGCAAAAGCAGGGAGGAACACTGACGCAAGGCGACGTGTCCTTGGGCAAGGCCCTGGCCAAGCTCACCGGCACCTACCAGAGCCAGGGTGAGTCCACCGTTCTGAACATGAAACTTAACGCTGATGGCATGCCGGTGGACGATCTGCAGGCCATGTTGCCGGCGCTCGGCATCAACTTGCCGTCGGGATCAAAGCTGCAGGGCGGGACGCTTTCCGTGAATGTTGGGATCACGGGGCCAGTTGACAAGTTGGTTATAGTCGGCCCGATTCGCCTGGCCCAGACGAAATTGGCTGGCTTCAACCTGGCCTCCAAGATGTCTGCCATCTCGGCGCTGTCCGGGACGCAGACGGGATCGGACACCTCCATCCAGAACCTGAGCACGGATGCGCGCGTGGCCCCCGAGGGCGTGCGCACCCAGAACATCAACCTGACCATTCCTGCTCTCGGCACGGTCACGGGAAATGGGACCATCAGCCCCGGAGGAGCACTCGACTACAAAATGAACGCCAGCCTTTCCGGCGGCGCGGTGACCGGCCTTACCCAGATGGCGGGCCTGGGCGGAAAAGGCGGCAGCATCCCCTTCTTCATTCAGGGCACCACCTCCGATCCGAAATTCATGCCGGATGTGAAGGGCATGGTCGGGAGCCAGCTGAAGGGCGGCCTGGGCGGCGCGCTAGGGGGATTGACCGGAGGCAAGAATGCCTCCGGCAATTCCGCTTCTCCCATGGACGCATTGGGCGGCCTGTTCGGGAAAAAGAAAAAGAAGTAAGCGTATGTGGGTCGGACACTCCGAAGGGAGTGTCCGACCCACACTGGACGGGAGCGAATCCATGGCTGAGAAAGTGCCTCAAAATTTGTCCAACCACGCCCGCTTTGATCCACCGTTCCACTTCTTCGTTCTGCCGGTATTTGCGATTACCGTGATTATCGCCATTGTGCACCTGGTCCAATATCCAGGTCTGAACGCGGCCTGGTTGTTGGTTTTTGTTCTGGCCGCGAGCGTGGCGGTGGTGAAGGCGCGGACTTACGCGCTCAAGGTCCAGGACCGCATAATCCGTCTGGAGGAACGGCTCCGGCTGGCAATCCTGGTGGAAAAACCTGCGCGCGCCCACATCGTCGAACTGACGGAAGCGCAACTGGTGGGGCTGCGCTTCGCCTCGGACGCGGAGCTGCCCGCTCTGGCAGCGCGGGCCTTGTCAGAAAAATTGTCGAAGGCGGAAATCAAAAAGGCCATCACCCAGTGGAGGCCCGACTACTGGAGAGTATGACCCGCGTGGGTCGGACACTCTTGTCCGACGCCTTTGACTTTTGAGTTTTTGACTTTAGTTTTTGAGTTTAGCGCTTGACTTGAGCTTTCAAACTTCAGCCTGTGACTTTTCCCCCGGTTTCTGACTCCTCAAACTTCGATTGTTTTTGTCACAGCCGGAAGCTGTTTCCAATCGCCGAAGTCAAAGGCGGCGGGCGAGGGGGCCGCCCCACACTACAAGGGCCGATTTAGGCGGCGAAGTCCTGGGTTGGAGGCGGGACTGATTCGACGCGCCGGCGGGAAGAACGGTTAGGGGGCAGCCCGGCATCACGAATCTTGTAGAGCAGCGCGCGGTAGCTGATGTTCAGGGCGCGGGCCGCCTGCTTACGATTCCAATGGTGGGCCTGCAAAACTTTCAGGATGACCTTGCGCTCCAGTTCACGGGTGGCCTGACGGGTGATTGCTTTCAGAGCGATGGGCCCATCAAAATTGAGGTCGAGGGTGGCGTATTCTTGCTGGTGTGCCACCAGGTCGCTGCTGATGACCTCTTCCGTGCCCAGGATCACGTAGCGCTTGATCAGGTTCTCGAGTTCGCGGATGTTGCCCGGCCAGTGATGCTTTTGCAGCGCCGACATCAGGTCTGCCGAAAGACTCCGGGCGCGGCAGTTGTATTTGCGGTTGTAGTACTCTAGGAAATAGGCGACCAGGTCCGGAATATCGGCTTTGCGCTCGCGCAGCGGCGGCATCTGCAGGTTGACCACATTGATGCGATAGAACAGGTCCTGGCGGAAAGTGCCGTTTTCGATTTCCGCTTCCAGCACCCGGTTGGTGGCGCAGACCACGCGCACTTCAACTTTCTTGTCCTCTTGGGCGCCGATGCGGCAAAACTGCCCGTCCTGCAGCAACTGCAGAAGCTTAGACTGCAGTCCCAGGTCGAGTTCGGAAATTTCGTCGAGAAAAAGGGTGCCGCGATGGGCCAGTTCCACTCGGCCCGGCTTCGATCCGTAAGCGCCGGTGAAAGCGCCTTTTTCGTATCCGAAGAGTTCGCTCTCCAGCAGCGTGCCCGGGATGGCGGGACAGTTGACCTTGACAAAGGGACCCGTCCGCCACGGAGACAGCCCGTGGATCATGCGGGCGATAATGTCCTTGCCGGTACCGCTCTCGCCTTGAATGAGCACGGGCACGTTGGCGCTGGCCACCTTGTCCATGCGGTCCCGCAGCGATTGCATGACCTCAGAACGGCCGAAGATGACCGCCTCGGGAGGAAATTCTCCCAGTGAAGTAGCCAGCGAAGTGACAGAAGGTATGGTTGTCATAGTATCCAGTGGCCCAGGGCCCGTTCGTACAAGCCTTGATGTGCACCCCGAGAGCCAAACCCTGCCAGGCCGGTAAATCGGCCCCCAGACCATCGTTAAACCATTTATATGTATAGCATTGCAGGGATTCTACTGGGCCAGATCGCCATCCTGGAAGGCTTGGCACTGAGGCTCAAAGGACCTTGAACCTATGGGAAAATGTTTTCACAGTGCAGAAGCAACTTTCCTCGAGCGGGAGGTTCGCGAGGCGGGTTGGGCATCCAGGGGATGGGAGAACTTGAGGCCGATCAGGTGATAGCCATCGGCGTGGGTTACGCGCAAAGTTCGGGCGCGCAGATTGCGGGCGGCCTTGGGCAAAGAGCTTGTAACCGCCAGCGGGGCACTTGGGATTTCCAGCAAAACCTGCGTGGAGAGCGGCAAAGAGCGGCGCACCGCTACCAGGGCTCCGCCCGCTGAGATGTTCAACGCCGTGGCAAACTCCAGCAGTTCTTTGCCTTTTTCGTCCCCGCTGCGAACAAACACCGGTATCGCGATGGCGAGGCGCGGCCATTTACGGCGCTCTGGTTCAGGATTCTTGCGCTTCAATCAGACCCCTATAGACACGAGTTAAACCTGTCCTACCGCACCTTGGGGGCCAAACTAGCCTGACTGGAGTTATCGTTCAGGGTACGAAACCCTCAGGATTTCGGGTGAATTCTCGGTAAGTCCGCCATTACAACCCAATGCGACCTTAATTATTTTCGCTTTATGTTCGCCCCAGTGTTGGGCTTTTGTGCAGAGGTGTGAAGCGCTTAGGGCTGCAATGTTTTGCTCTTCCGTTACTATGGAATTGCATTTTACGTTGACACTGTGGAAGGGGTGTCATACGATTTGAGGGCACCTAAATCACAAGTTTGGGCTGTTTTCGTCTCCTCCCCTTGTTAGCCAAGCCAGAGTTTTCCACAAATGGGAGTGTTGCCAGAAAACACGTGTCTGTCTCGCGAAGGTAAGCCGACGACCCGCGGCGCGGACACGGTACCAGCCCAACCGCCTGCGGGAGATCGTCTCCGTTACGACGACCTGCTGCAGGAGAACAACCAGCTGCGGGAGCGCTCCCAGCGCACCACCAACGCTCTAGCGTCGGCTGCCCACGATCTCAAAACTCCGCTGGCAATTTTGAACGGCTATATCGAGCTGCTGCAAAACGAAAAGCTGGGTTCGCTCAACGATCGACAGCGGGAAATTCTTGCGGACATGCACACCAGCGGGCAGCGTTTACAACAGTTTATACAGGATTTTCTGAGCTACAGCGCACTCGAAACCGGCGAGCTGAAAATGCGCTTCGAGACCGGCAACCTGAATCCCTGTCTCTCCGAAGTGTGCCGCCTGTGGTCGCCACGCTTCCAGGAAAGAGGCCTGGCGCTTTACTTTCTGGCCAACGAGAAGTTGCCGGAGCTGGCCTTTGACTCGGCCAAGATTCAGCGCGTGATATCGAATCTGATTGAGAACGCTTCCAAGTTCACGCCCGCCGGGGGCACGGTCTGGCTGCACGCGGAGCCTTACATGTGGGAGCGGCGCAACCCTAACAGCTCAGCCATTCCGAGTGAACGGCGGCGGCAGAACAATCCTCTGCCCAATTCGGTAAAGGTCAGCGTATCGGACACCGGTCCGGGAATTCCGGCGGAGTATCACATTGAGGTGTTCGACGATTTTTTTCGCTTGCCGCAGAATAATGAAGAGCAAACTGAAGGCATGGGCCTGGGACTGGCCATCGCACGCCGGCTAGTGAACGCCATGGGGGGTAAGATCTGGGTGGAGAGCGAAGTGGGCGCAGGGGCGAAGTTCTCATTTATCCTGCCACTCAAGCCCGTCGCCGCACCCGCCAAAGGGAAGAACAAATGACCGAATCGGTCAACATTTTATTGGTCGATGACGAACCCGGGATGCTGCGTTACATCCGCACCCTGCTTGAGGTGGATGACTACACGGTGCAGACCGCAGCCACCGGCGAAGATGCTTTGCAGCAGGTGGAGAAGGGTTTGCGTCCCGACCTGGTGCTGCTCGACCTGTTGATGCCCGGGATCGACGGCCTGCAGACGCTGGAGCAGTTGCGCCAGCTGGTGCCGGGGCTGAAGGTAGTGATGCTTTCCTGCGTCAGCGATACCCGCAAAGTCGTACAGGCCATCCGCCTGGGCGCGCACGATTACTTGACCAAGCCCTTCCAGAAGGGGGAACTGGACAAGGTCATCGACCAGTGCCTGGGCAAGAACCAGCAGAATTTGCCGGGCGAGGTCGAAGAGCTTTACGACGACGTATTTTTCGTGGCGGCAAGTTCGGCGATGCGAAAGATTCGTTCCCAGGCCGCCTTAGTTGCAAATGTGGACATTCCAGTCCTGATGCTGGGGGAAAGCGGCACGGGCAAGGAAGTGGTGGCGCGGCTGATTCACAAGCTGTCGCCGCGCGCCCATCGCACTTTTTTAAAAGTCAATTGCGCCGCTGTGCCCGGCGACCTGCTGGAGAGCGAGTTGTTCGGCCACGAAGCCGGTGCCTTCACCGGCGCTACGCATGCCAAGCCGGGCAAGTTCGAGATCTGCAATAAGGGCACAATTTTACTCGACGAAATTGGCGAGATGCCTGCTCTGTTGCAAGCCAAACTGCTGCACGTTTTGCAGGACCAGACGTTCTCCCGGCTGGGCAGCCGCTCGGTGGTCAAAGTGGACGTACGCATTCTGGCTGCGACCAATATCAATATTCCGGAAGCGCTGGCCAGCAAGCGTCTGCGTGAAGATCTGTATTACCGCCTAAATGCTTTCACTCTGCAATTGCCGCCGCTGCGGGAACGCAAGGAAGAGATTCCCACCCTACTGAAGCACTTCATGTCACGCATGGCGGAAGAGTACGCGCGGCCTCCGCTGCCGCTTTCAGCCAACATGCTGCAGGCCTGTCAGGAATATTCCTGGCCGGGCAACCTGCGCGAGTTGAACAACTTCATCAAACGCTACCTGGTGCTGGGCGACGAGAAGCTGGCAATTCAGGAGCTGCAGCCCAGCAACGACGGCCACGGTGCGCGCCCCGAAGGGGCGCACGCTCCAGCTGATGCGGGAGGCGGGTTGAAGTCGGTAGCACGCAGCGCCAAGGATGAGGCCGAGGCGGAAGCCATCCGGCAAGCCCTCGACCAGACAAACTGGAACCGCAAGCAAGCCGCCGCGCTGCTGCAGATCAGCTACAAAGCCCTGCTTTACAAGATCCGCCAGTACGGCATCGCCCAGTCCAAGAGCCACAAGCTCACCGCCGGCGCGTAAGTTACCCTGGCTTGCTCGCAACAAGGCAAAGGATTGATGATTCAATCGTCCATGCCGGAAGGCTAGCCGCCCGGCGTCCCTGCCATTAGCAGAGGTAGCCGGGCGATTTACCTGGCTGCAAACCCTTGTCAGAACTGGTGTGTAGCGTTGTCCCCTCGGAAGGTCAGGCCGTGGAGCACGCGCTCATTCTTATCGTTGAGGGTGAACGCGGTCTCGGTCCGCTCGGCCTTCGCCTGCAACGGCACCAAGGTGCACTTTACGCTGACTTCCACTTTTTTCCCGCTCTTGCGCTCGAACACCATCATGTGGGTGTCGCCCTGCATGGTGTGCGTTACTTTGTAATCGCCGCTGGGCAGGAGCGTCTCGCCCACCCAGACGGGGTTGTCAAATCTGACCTGCCGGATATCGGCAACGCCAAACTGATTCTGGCCGGCGCCAGCCAGCGCACTCAGCCCCATTACGCACACTGCCACCACGATCATTATTATTTTCATGAATCGCATAGCTTCTCCTTTTTATGACTGTCGACCACCATCCTCTGCGAATCACACTGCACCTCGGCGGGGCTGACAGCTACTTCGATGAATTCTGGTACCGCTACAAATGGTACCGGGGTTGGGCTGTTGGCACCGTGACGGGGATCACTTTGCTCCGTAACCCGAAACACAATGCCCATAAAGGAATTTCGACTCCGCGCTCAAGGTTGCAAGCACGCCCTGACAGTGCTCTTCCGCATCGAAGGGGTAGAGCCGGAAGCAAGAGCTTCAAGGAGAACAAGATGCGGTCCTTGGAGTAGGCGAGCTGCGAGCACAGCCCATACCTTCTGTATCCAGGGCTCGGAGTCCAGACCTTACCTAGCGGCCGCGAGCACGGGTCGCGATGAAGCTGAGTTTGCCGCTACCCGCCGGCTAGTTTCTTCCTCGCGAGCGGACGGGAGAATGCGTTGGTCGGACCGTGTCCGTTATTGGCCATCACCTTGCCGTAATATTCTTTGGCGCGGGCGGCGTCACCCGCCTTTTCATAGGACTGGGCGAGTAGCAGCAGAATGAACGGGTCTTTCTGGTTCGCCTCCTGCAGATCCGTGATTGCCGTCTGGTAGTCGCCGCCATAGAACGCCACATAGCCGGTGAGATACGGAAAGAACTGTGCCTGGTCCGGGTTGTTCGCTTTCTCCAGCGCCGCTCTTGCGGCGGCAACCTGTTTCTGGGCCTCGTCGCGCTGCCCGCGGCGCGCGGCGATACGGGCCTGGGCGTGCGCCCAGCGGAATGCCCACAGGTTCTTGTCGGCGTCTTTCATGTCCGTCTTGCGCATGGCGGTGTCGTGGCCGGTCTTGTACCATTTCGCGGCACCATCGAGGTCGCCCGACTCCAGCTTGATGCGCGCCAGTTCGTCGGCCACCCCGGCCGCCGCCTCGAAGTCCGGCTTCGCCAGCAGCGCGTCAAACACCTGCTTCTCGTATTTTTCCGCCTCGGCCGAGTTGCCCTCAAACGCATAGGAAAACGCCATCACCCGCAGGGCGCGATTTTTCTCGTCCGCCGGAGCCACCGCGATCGCCTTCTCAATATGTTCGCGCGCGGCCCCATATTCGCCCTTCAGATCGAGCGCCACGCCGGATTCCAGATGCGCCTCGTACCAGTTCGGGGACTTCTCGAGCGCCTGCCGGTAGAGTTCCAGCGCCTCATCCTGTTTGCCTTCGCTATTGAGTTTTTGCCCCTGTTTCACCAGCGCCTGTGCCGCGTCGGACGGTGCCGCCGCCTGCGCCCTCGCCGCTTGCGCCATGCAAATCGCACTCACCAATGTAGCTAAGAGAATCAGAATGTCGTGATAAGGGGATTTCATGGGCGCGATTATAGCGCCGAAGTCGAGTGGAGATTCGAACCAGGCAGGGGCGTTACTACAAATTGCAGGATAGCAAGTTTCAGGGAGCGACTAGCACCTTCGGTAACCTGTGCCAGTCTCGCGCTTCGCGATACTCTCGACCCATGTCAATTTCCAGCACCAAGCGCGCCCGCAAGATGGTCACCATCCACAACCTGAACGAGATGAAAGCAGCAGTGCAGGAAAATGACTCGCAGACCAAGATGCTGGTACTGGGGCTTGGAGAAGCAATCCTGACCACCTGCGGCATGGCCCGGATCTTCCTGGGAAACAACCCCTCGGATGGAGATAAGCCCAGGAGCCGTTCCTGACATCTGTGCTCACCGCCCAAATCCCCGAAAATACACGGCATCAGAAAAAAAGGCTCCGACACGATAGGGTTATCCGGTCCCGCAAGGATTGTGTCTTCCGTAATCTGGGCTCTCTCTGAAGGAATCAGCTAGATTCGGTCATCAAAGGGAGTGCTCAATCATGAAATCAGCGGCTGTCCTAAGCACGTCCATACTGGCTTTATTGTTGGCAACCACGGTGCTTGCCGGCGCACAGAACGGTCGGTCGAGGGGTCACGAGGGTGGTCCCCACGGACAGGAAGCTGACAGTCACCACGAAAGCGCTCACCCATCTCCATCGCAACAGGGCGACCACCATGCCAACGGGGCGGAACACCGGCACCAGCAGCCTCGCGAATTCCATGATGCCGACCAGAGAGGCCCCGAGCATGAGGCGTATCACGGGCACGGGCCGGCGCACGTGCGAGAGGTAAGCAGGGGGCCGGTACGGCAAGACATCTGGCAACGCCAGCGTGCGCACGACTGGCAGCGTGAGCATCGCCCCTGGCACGCCCGCGGCGGCTACCACGGATATCGCATTCCCGAAGATCGCTTCTATGCCCATTTCGGCCGTGGACACTGGTTCCGCGTGCATGACGTCCCGGTCGTAGTGGTGGAAGGTTATCCGCGTTTTCAGTTCGGAGGCTACTGGTTCAGCGTGGTTGATCCCTGCCCGGAAACCTGGGCGCCGACCTGGTACCGGACCGACGATGTCTATGTGGACTACGTCAACGACGGATACTACATGTACAACCGGCGGCATCCCGGAATCGCCATCGCCATCAACGTCTCGTTGTAGTCCGGAAGCAGGCTGCGGACGGGGTTACTGCATCGTCGCGCGCCTCACGCGGTGCGCCAAAGGTCAGGGCTGACCTGACTGGCGAAACCGCCCGGTATCGACCACCGGTGTCCTGGGACCGCAGGCCGCGCCATCAAAGGGTTGCCACTATTCAACATTCCATGGTAAGCGCGCCGCGATCACGGTCGTAACCGGCAGTGGCTTGCGGTTCAAAGTACTGAAGTCCTGTTCTTGCACAGTCGGAATCGGATTGAGATGGCGCTGCCGGACATGAATCCTTCGAGCTTTCTCCCAATACCCCAGAAACGTTAGAAGGGTCTGCGTAAGCAGCCATGTCCGGCAGTCGCATCATGCCGGATTGACTGCTTAATCAGAATGGCCCGGTCGTGGGGGGAGGGTAGTTACGAAGGCAACGTCACGTAGATGAGTGACGTAACCCGAGTGCCCATGGGAAATGAACCACTGACGGCTTCGGGCCTGTGCAGTGGCGTGTCATTTAACGGTAATCAGCGGCCACGCCGCAGCAGCAAACATCCTCCGATAAAAGAGAAGATGGCCACAACCGCGCCGGCGGTCATGCCTGCCAGGAATGCAAGATCGTGAACATCTCCGGGAAGGCCTCCTACAAAATGTCGGTGCAGAAGGTGAACGAAGGCCAGCGTGGTGAGCAGTACGGCGATTCCGCTCAGGATGTTCAGAATTCGCATGGTGCCCTCATTTTTCGCCTGGCAGTCTCACACAAATTTCTGCACAGTGCCTGCAAATTTTGCCTTAAGCTGGCGATTCATGCTTCGACGGACATTTTTTCCTGCATTGTTTCTCTACGCGGTCGCGGCCTCAACCAGCGCGAAAGCGCCCGTCTCCGGCACGGCCGCGTCCTATAAGGTGGTCCACGTATATCCGCACGATTCCCACGCCTTCACGCAAGGTCTGATTTATGTCGACGGCCATCTCTACGAAAGCACGGGTCTCAATGGCAGGTCATCCCTCCGGATGGAGGATTTGTCCACCGGGCGAGTCTTGCAACACTACGACTTGCCCGCCGAGTATTTTGGCGAAGGTCTCACGGACTGGGGCAGCACTTTGGTCCAGTTGACCTGGACATCGCACCAAGGCTTCGTCTATGACCGCTTCAGTTTCTCTGTACTGCAGACTTTCCACTATGAAGGCGAGGGATGGGGGTTGACTCACGATGACGGGCAACTGATCATGAGCGACGGAACGTCATACCTTCGTTTTCTGAATCCAAAATCTTTTCGAGAGACCCGGCGTATCCACGTCACCGACGAAACCGGCCGTGCCGTTCAGAATTTGAATGAACTGGAATACATCCACGGCGAGATCTACGCCAACGTTTGGGGGAGCGACAGGATCGCTCGCATCTCACCGCGCACCGGAAGGGTCCTGGGATGGATCAATCTGGACGGAATCATTGACAAGAGTGAACTCGAGGGCTCGGATGCTGTGCTGAACGGTATCGCCTATGACTCCGCCGGAGCCCGCCTCTTCGTCACCGGAAAGTTGTGGCCAAAATTATTTGAGATCAGGGCTGGAGCACATCACCGGGCTGCTGCACGACACTAGTTGGCCAGCCGGAAATCTACGGCCACAGTGGTCTCGACGGTCGCCGGCTGACCATTTACCAGATAGGGTTCATAGCGCCACCAGCGCACGGCGTCGATGGCGGCGGGCGACAGGGCCTCGGGCCCGCTGACAAATTTCACTCGCGTCACCGCGCCCTGCGGATTCACCACCGCGTCCAATACCACCGTCCCCTGAACTCCCGCCTGCCGGGCATCCTCAGGATACTCAGGCCGCACCAGGTGCCTGATCCGCTGCTGCATGGCATCGTTTGGCACCTTCAACTGTGGCTTGGCTGCCAGGCTTTGCTTCGCCGGAACCTGCGTTTCCAGCACCGTCCACTCCTGCTGCCACCGCCACCATCCCAGCCCGGCGGCAACCACCATGACACAAATGGCAAACACGACCATGTCGTGGATGAGAAACCTGTGCTTTGAATTTCCAGAATATTCGAGGTCCGCGTGCGACATGGGTGTGACGTCTGCTTCTCCGATAAGAAGAGAAGTCGGTTCAGCGATGGGTCTTTGGTCACTTAACAAAAGCTCGCCCTCGCATCGCGTCCAGTAACGGATGATCGACTGCTGTTCGACAGGCAGACGGAGAAACTGGAGGCCAAAAGAGCGTGCGCGTTGATAGCGCACCACCGCGGTGGCGCGCACCGGCGAAGTCGTATGCGGAAGCAGGAACTCGACGCGGACCGACTCGCCCAGGTGGAGCCGTGAGGCGGCGACCACTCCCATTCCGCCCTCACCCATCTCGAGGGCGCGTCCGCGAATACTGTCAGGGACGCCTGCGCGCAGTACGGTGAGTTCCAGAGGTACGGCCAGCTTGTAGCGAGGAACCTTGCGCTTGGGCATCCTTGCCCGCGAGACTTCCGGAGTTGTTTCTGTACTCATCGTCCAGCTTCTCCTGGCCGGAAAACCCAACCCGTCTTCCGCACGGCGGAAACGGGCTGACACTTCAAAGCGGAACTGCTGCGCTGCGTGACGAGTGAAATGGGCTGTCTGTCAGCGTAGCGACGCACCCACAAGGGCGCAACGTTACCCCCGTAATGGGGGTGGCGTTACATAATCGAGGAGGACTTCAAGGACGAGCGAGACGCGGTTTCAGCGGGAGCCGGTACCTGGAGATGACGAAGAGCGATGTTGGATACCCGATAGAATCAATTCGCATTGTTGAGCATCCGCCTACCCGCACTGCGGGCGCTAGTCAGCCGCCTTCAGCAGCCCGCTCAGCTGGTTCAAGTCCTGGGCGCTGGCGTCGCCGATCACGAAATAGCAAAGGTCGTTGTGGCACCAGGAACGGACCTCAAAAGAAAGGGCGGTCCGCACCGCCTCGTTTCCATGGGCTCCTCCCATTCCCCGCTCCTGGAAAATGAAGACCGAAATCTGGTGCTGGCGCAGGCGAAAAATCAGTTCCGCGCCGGGCGACTGGTTGACGTAGGCCACCCTGCCGCCGACCAGGGTGAAAGCTGAACCCTGCAGCTCGGGCAGGTTGAAGGTGAAGGGAATCTTGCCCTCGAACCAGGGCTTTACTGTGTGCCGGTCAGTGGAGACAACATCAACCGGGTCGGAGCTGGCGAGCGCTGCCACGTGCTGGTCCACCAGTTCGCTGATCAGTTGTCGTTCGCCGCTGCGATGAGATTGAGTAAGAAGAAAAGCACTGGCAATCAGCACGGCGGCGGCGGCGGCAAAAACTGGAAGCCAATGCCGCCTCCACCGTGGTGACCTCGAGGCTGCGATGCTCTTCTGAATGCGCTTGCGGAAAGTCGGGTCCGGCGTGAACATCTGGCCGGCAGCCTGGACCGCAAGCTTCTGCCGGACTCGGCGCAGGCCTTCGGCGGCGCAAACGGAGCATCCGCGCTCCCGGTTTTGCGTCAGCCAGTGAGCAAAGTTGTAAAGCCGCTCAAAGAGTGGCATGGCCAACTCTCCGAACGAAGCCGGCAATGGGTGCTCTTCCGACACTCACACAAGATTAAACCAGCGAACTGTCGATTTATTCCCACCGCACCGAAATAACTTTTTCTGGAATAAAAGCGGGTATCGCTGGTTCTGCAGCATGAAACCAGGACGAACTCCACTTCGTATGGAAGAAAGGCAAAAAGATATGGCGCAGAAAAACAACGATGTAATCCTGTTCGACCAGCAGCGCGACGGGATCGACCGCCGCGGATTCCTGAAATGCATGGCCTGGGCCGGCACTGGAGCCCTCTGCGTGCTTCAAGGCGGAGTGCTGAAGTCCTACGGCCTGGACGATTCCGCGCACATCGCAAAGGCGGCCCGGGGTGAACTCAGTTTCGTCCAGATCAGCGACAGCCACATGGGATTCAACAAGCCTGCGAACACCGACGTGATTGCGACCCTAAAGGCTGCGGTCGCCAAGATCAATGCGCTGCCCGTGCCTCCTGAATTCATTCTGCACACCGGCGATATCAGCCATCTCTCGAAACCAAGTGAGTTCGACACCGTGGACCAAATCCTTCAATCCGCACCCACCAAGGACGTGTTCTTCGTTCCTGGTGAGCACGACGTTCTCGAAGATAACGTCAAGCAATACCTCGAGCGTTACGGAACGAATACAAAGGGCGCTGGCTGGTACAGCTTTGACAAAGAAGGCGTGCACTTCGTCGGGCTGGTTAACGTGATGAACCTGAAGGCTGGAGGCATGGGTTCGCTCGGAGCGGAGCAACTGGAGTGGCTGGATGACGACGTCAAGCATCTCTCCAAGAGCACGCCCGTGGTTGTATTCGCGCACATGCCCCTGTGGAACATTTATCCGGAATGGGGATGGGGCACCGACGATAGCGCGCAGGCACTTTCCTACCTGAAGCGCTTCGGCTCAGTCACCGTTCTGAACGGACACATTCATCAAACCATGCAGAAGGTGGAAGGCAACGTCACGTTCCACACCGCGACGTCAACTGCCTTCCCGCAACCGCATCCGGGGGACGCGCCTTCTCCAGGCCCCATGAAGGTTCCGGCGGAGCAGTTGCGCAGCCTGCTGGGAGTGACCGACGTGAACTACGTGCGTAAACGTCACGCCCTGGCCTTGATTGATTCCACGCTCGAATAGGCGGATGTTTCATCCCCCAAAAACCACATAACTTTCATGGAGCAAGAAATGAAGACAAGTAGCCTGATTCTTTGTGTTGCAGTGTCAATGATGCTGGCTTTGGCCGCGCTTCCAACCCTGGAGAGGGCGCGCGCCGCGTCCTCCCCGGCGGTGGAGATCAAGATTGATAACTTCAGTTTCACGCCGGCAACCCTCACAGTGAAAGTGGGAACCCAGATCACGTGGACAAACACAGACGACATTCCCCATACCGTGGTCAGTGACGACCAGAGCTTTAAATCCAAAGTGCTCGACACCGACGAAAAGTTCACATTCACGGCCAGCAAACCGGGCACGTATTCGTACTTCTGTTCCATTCACCCCAAGATGACCGGCAAAGTGGTTGTGGAGTAGGCTCGTGAATCCCTTTGACCCAAGGCGGCCTTGCTCGCGAGACATGCACAGCATGTCGTGCTGGTCCACTTTCCGATCGCGCTCTTTTTGACCGGAGTCGTTTTTGACTTTGCGGCCGAGTGGGAAAGGAAGGACGGGAAGCGCACCGCTCTGGCGGCGGCCGCGCGCCTCAATATCCTCGCCGCTGCTATTTTCGTTTTGCCCACGCTTGCTACCGGCATCGCAGCCTGGCAGTGGCAACTGGGAGGACCCCAGCTGAAAGGTCTGTTGCTACTCCACCTCGCCCTGGGATCGGCTTCTGGTCTTCTAATCTGCGTGGTTGCGTGGATCCATTCCCGGCGGGGCGGGGTCTCACGTTCTGTGCTGCCGGCTTACTACGTGCCGCTGGAAGTCTTGACCGTTGTGGTTATTGCTCTTACCGCTCACATCGGGGGGTTCGTCAGTGGTGTCAATGTTCCTGGCTAGCCGTAGTGGAAAACAGGATGTTCCGTTGGCGGATGCGGCTTAACAAAATCCCCAACCTACTCGCAAAGGACGCGACTAGGATGGCGCACCCTCAGGTTTCCATTAGTAAGGTCATTGCCTACTGCACCACCAGCACAATCTGCTGAGTGCGCGTGGCTGAACCGGAAGTGGCGGTGACGGTGAGGTTATAGGTACCTGCCGGAGTTCCGGTGGTGGTCGAGGTGGTGCTGCTGGAGCCACACCCCATCTGGAACGCGACGAGGGTGAAGAAACATCCCAGCAGCGCTGTCATCAACACGCGCCGCCGTCGCGACTTTCTGCCGCCGATGCCGGCGCCCAGCAGCGCCAATCCTGAAATCGGGAACAGCGCGGCATAGAAAGGCCCGCCGATGGGAAAGAGGCTGGCCGGAGTGGTCACGCGCGCCGTAGTGTTGACCACCAGTTGGCGGCTTTGCGGACCACTGTTCAGGTTGGTAAATGAGGTGCCGTTGGGAAATGTGCTTTGCCCGCCCGTGGGCACGCCTGCAACGGACAGCGTCACCGTCTCCGGAAAGTTTCCCGTGGGCGTGACTTGCACCGTAAAGCTTGCGGGCACACCCGCGGCCACGGTTGCGGCCGGCGGAGCAACGTCAATGCTGAAGTTATTCACGACTGCAACTGCGGGTGGCGGAGCAGGAGTAACCACCGTGGGTGTACCGAAAATACTGACCTTCCCGCCATCACTGACGGAACCAGGCTGGGCTGGGGTGGCAGGCAGAGTGGGAGCCAGCACCACGGTCACGGTCGCAACCGCTCCGCCGTTCAAGGTTCCAACCGTACAGGTCAAAGTCGTACTCGTAACCGGAGCCGGACAGCTCGACTGTCCGGGAACGCTGTTGGCGGAGACAAAAGTGGCATTGGACGGTATGACGTCGGTAAAGATGATGCCGGTGGTCAGGTCCCCATTGTTGGTGATCTTGTAGGTAAAAGTAACGTTATTGCCCACGCCCACCGGATTGGGAGCTACGGTTTCAGTGACAGCCAGGCTCAGGGTGGGTCCCAGCTTGGTCAGGAAGACGTCGGAGCCGCCGCTGAGGCTGCCTTGGATGGCGCTCGCAGTAGTGGGAAAGTTGCCCGAGGCAGTTTCGCCCACAGCGTAGGTGCTGCCCTGCGCGTCGGTGGCGATGCCGGTCCCGAAATCGCTGCCGCCCCCGCCTAGGTAGGTACCGTAGTGGCCCAGGGCCACGGTCGAAGCTGCTGTGGTATCAATGCGCGACACAAAAGCATCCACGGCTCCGCTCGGGCCAGCCTGAATGGGATTGTTGGGAGTTGGAAAATCCCCAGAATTAGTCCAGCCGGCGATGCGCGCACCTTGAAGGCTGTCCACGGCGATGCCCAGGCCCACGTCCGTACCGGAACCACCCAGATAGGAGAAGTAGGTGAAGGGCAAAGTCGTGGTGGTGCAGGTGGACCCCGTGCACGGGGTTCCGAATTTGCCCACAAAAGCGTCGCTGGCAGTGACGCCGGTCGGACAAGGTGACGGGTTCGCGGGATTGTCCAGGCATCTTTGGAAAGGGGTAGTGCTGCTAGGGATGGTGAAATCAGTCGAGGAGGTCGATCCGGTGATGTAAACACTCAGGCCGGAATCGAGAGCGATGCCGTACCCCACATCATCTCCAGTGCCGCCCAGGTAACTGGAGTAAATCAACTGCGCACCCGAAGAAACGGCCGGATTGAGCTTGGCCACAAAGGCATCGGGAGCGGTGACGGTGGTAGAGCAAGTGGGAGGCGTGGTGGGAGGCGTTGCCGGCGGCGAAGTATCCAGGCAGCCCTGGTATGCGTTAAGGATGGGAAAATCCGTGGCCGCGTTTCCTGTGTGCTGAAAGTTGGTGCCGCCGGTGATATACACATTTGCGTTCGCATCCACGGCGATGGCGCCGCCCAGAGTAACTCCGTTAACCGGATCGCCCCCGCCAAAGTACGTGGAGTACACCAGGCTGGGAAATCCAATCAGGGTGGGATCAATCTTGCTGACAAAAAACTGGCTCGTGCCCAGCGAAGCGGTCTGAATCGCACCCAGGGTGGCGGGAAATGAATGGGTCGCGTCAGGCAGGTCGGTAGAGGTCGTGGCGCCAATGACGTAAATCTTGTTTCTGGAGTCGAGCGCCAGTCCGCGCGCGGACTCTGTACCGTTACCCGAAAGGTAAGTGGAGTACAGAAGCGTTTCCCCGACCGGGTCCAGTTGGCTCACGAACGCGTGCGCACCGACACTGGCGCGGTTCGCCTGAAAAGCTGAGGACGTGCTGGTGGGAAAATTACTGGACGTCGTGGTGCCCGCAACCACGACGTTGAACGCAGAATCCGCTGCCACCCCGGCTGTCGTGTCCATGCCGTCGCCACCTAGGTAAGTGGAGAACACAACGGCGGACCCGGCCGCGTTCAATTTGGTCACAAAAACATCGGGGGCCACGACCAGCGCGGTCTGAAATGCCGGCGGCGTAGCCGAGGCCGCGGGAACAACCGGGAAATCTGCCGAAGTGGTGGTACCCGCGAAGTAGATATTGGAGGAGGCGTCGATGGCGATCGCCGGACATCCTGAAGGCGGCGAAAGGACTCCCGCGATCACGATCCCGGCAATGCCGGAACAAGCTTCACTGCCGCTGCCGCCAAAGTATGTCGAGTAGGTCAGTACGGGATCGATCACCAGTGCGCGTCCGCGATCATAGGCCGCCAGGTCGAAGCCAACCTTGTCGTCTTCCCGCAACGCGAAGCGTCCCGCGACCGGCCGTTGTTCGGCTCCAAATTGCTGGTAGATTCGCGGAGCATTTAGCCGAACCTCACCTTGGCCCGTGGCAAGAACGAGATTGCCTCTGCTATCGAGCTTTACCTTGTCCTGACCCTGGAATCGCCACGCGATTGAAGCAGGATTGGCACCGGGAGCGACTTCGAAGTCGTACTCCAGCTGTCCCTGGTTGCCGTAGTACACCAGATCGACGCCGGGATAGACATCCTGATAACGCACGCGCGCAAATTGCGGAATGTCACGGCGCCACTTCGCCGGCTCGTTGCCGATGAAATAGTTGCTCTTCCCGGGAAGGGGGCTGACCCCAGTAGCTGTCGCGGCTGGGTTGGCTCCAGCTAACTGCATGCTCACGACGGACGGGCTCCGGGATGGCGAGTGTAGAGTCAGCACCGCCTGGTCTGGCGTCAGGAACAATCCGTAGCCGGCGCCGCGCGCCAAAAAGTTGACCCGCGGGTCGGTTTGTCCCTGATTCGGCTCAAAGCGCAAGGGAAGCTGTCCCAGGTTCACATGGACGCGGGCGCGGCTTGAAGCCAGATCAGGAGCGGCAAGGATTTCCGGGATGGATGCGCTCCAGCCAGTAGCGGTCAAGTGCCGCGAAACCCCTAAGTGCAGCGCCAACCCTCCTAGTAGCAGTAACCCGAACCACAGCAGGACAGGGCTATATCTTGTTCCCAACCCCCGGAAATTCAATGTCACTAGCTCCTCCGAATATCCCAATTCATGGAGAGGAAAGTAAAGACTGCACACACGCGGCAGCCCGGCACACTCCCGCCGGGCGGCATGCATACTGGTCACCAGAATAAGGGCAAAAAAATTAAGTAACTACTTAAACATCTGACGGATAGCCTGTCAAGCCACGCACCGGCGCCACATCCTGCGATGGTCAGATGCGGCCAGCGACTTGTTGAGATGCCGAGTGAAGATACAAAACTATCGGCCTCGTGGAAGAAAATCGGGGTTTTGAGGTCAGAACGGCGAGACGCTATGCAAACTTTTTCACTCGTATCCTTATGAGAAACCATGGCGAGTTTGCGCAAGTCATTACCGGCTATGATCGAAGGGGCTGCATTTTGTATTGGACCCGATGGTACCGTGCGTGCAACCGTCCCTGCTTCGTCTGCATTTTAAGGATCCCTCCCCCGGGGCCCTCCCCCTTTTGTCGCATTAACCGAATCTGTTCCCCGTTGTCTTTTTGCGCTTGCAAACTGTTGTCGAATAAGTAAATCTGGCGCCAGGGTTGTTCGGTCACGGGAAGGTGCCTGCTTTCTGGGGTGAAATTTTGGGTGAAACAGGGTCCATGCATCTGCGAAGAGAGAGTTCAATGCAACCTGCGGCTCAGGAACGCCGTACCATGCGACGCTTCGACATGCGCCTGCCGGCCTCAGTCCGGGTGGCGGGCAACGGTCACCGCGACCTGCTGACGGAAACCCAGAACGTAAGCGCGCGCGGGGTCTTTTTCTATCTGGATCGTCCTCTGGCCGAAGGCTCCCGCATTGAAGTGACTATGACCTTTCCGCCCCACGTCACTCTGACCGAACCGGTGCGAGTGCGCTTTATCGCCCGGGTGGTGCGGTTGGAAAGTTCGCCTTCAGCTTCCAGCATCGGGGTGGCCGCCATGATCGAAGAGTACGAGTTCCTGCGCTCGAACGCGGCCGCAGAGTTCAGCAGCGGGATGAGATAAGGCAGCAATTGGCAGTGGGCGCCTGGCCAAGACAGGTTCTCCTGGGCTTTTGCCATTTTCCCTTGTTGGGCTTAGTCTCCTTCTCCCCTTACCCCCTGGTTATGACGGGCCACATCACGTTCTAGAGCCTCAAATCAACGTCAAAAGCAAAGACGGCGGACAGGAGTGTCCGCCCCACACGGGCACTTAGCCACCTGGCTAATTGCCAAGAGCTATTTCTTCAGCTCTGCGATCTCTTTGCTGAGGCGCTGGTAGCGTCGCACCAGCGTGCCCAGGTAAGCGATATGGATGATCCAGGTGGCGGCGTAGGCAGCGTAGAGGAAATTCATCGTGGCCTCCGAGGTTCGAGCAAGGCTTCGAGGGCCTGGGTTTCTTCCACTTCCCGCCGCAGAATTTCCAGGCGATAACGGGACCAGCAAACCAGCGCGGCAAAGCAGAGGAATGCCAGCCAGTTGATCAGCAGCACGCGCAACATACGCGGATCGATGGAACCGCCGCCGCCGATGACGGGCTGCGGATGCTGGGTGCGGAAGATCCAGATGGAGAAATAAACCAACGGAACATCGAGCGCGCCGAACACGGCCAGGGCCGCGGCCATGATCGGGGTCTGCCCGCTGCTGGAAAAGCGGCGCAGCATCAGATAGCTGATGTAAATGAGCCAGAGCACCAGGGTAGAGGTCAGGCGAACGTCCCAGGTCCACCAGATGCCCCACACCGGACGCGCCCATAGCGGCCCGGTCACCAATACCACCGTGCAGAACACGACGCCGACTTCGGCGCTGACCACGGCCAGCGCGTCCGCCCGCTCCCGGGAAAAATACTTCTTGATCAGGAAATACAGGCCCGCGATCATGAGCCCGGTTGTGGCCACCGCCGACGGCTCTATGCCCTCGGGCAGGGGGCGATACACGAAGGCAGCGAGGCAGGCCAGGATCGCGATTGCTATCACCGTCCAGTTCGCCACCTTGTCGGCGATCGGGTTAGGACGCACCAGATACTGGATGGAACAGATAAAGTTGATGAAGAACAGCAGGAACGCGGTCCACGCCGAGGGCACATGGTAGTAGAAGATGCGCTGCACGTTGCCCATCGTCTGCTCGGTGGGTGCGGCCACCAGCGCCTCATAGACCGCGAAGCTCAACAGTATGGCGGTCAGCAATCCGAAAATGGGGAATAACCGTTTCATGGTGGTCAGGCGGATCTATTTTCGCGTCAGCCGTCACTCCGCATTCAAGACCAGTTCGAATAACAGCAGACAAGCGATAGTAAACACCACGTCATAAGTGCTAAGCAACACAATCCAGAATTTGGCGGAGAGTTCGCCGGTCAAAATGGCCGTAGTTGCATTCACCAGGGCCAATAGCGCGGGAATGGAAACAGGAAACAGAAGCAGCGGCAGCATGATCTCGCGGCTGCGGGTGCGCAGGGACATGGCGGCAAAAAACGTACCATTCACCACCAGCGCCCATGTACCCAGTGCGGCAATGGGAAGCAACTGCCAGGTCGGGCCCAGCGCGCGCAGCTTGTAGAACATGATGAACAGCGGCGTCATCAGGATTTCGAGCACTGCGACAAAAATAAAGTTACCCAGCGCCTTGGCCAGGAAAAGAGAATTCGCCGGCGCCGGCGAAACCCGATAAGCATCGAGCACCTGATTGCGCAGTTCGCGCGCCCAGGTCTGGTTCAGTGCGACCACGGCGGCAAAGAGAAATGCCACCCAAACCAGTCCGCCGGCAATCTGGCGCGACTCTTCGGCGTTGGGGTCGAAGGAAAAACTGAACACCACGACCACCAGCAGCGAGAAGAACAACATGGAGTTGATGGCATCTTTCGATCGCCACTCCAGGCGCAGGTCTTTGGCCAAGGTTGCTCCGGTGACGCCCGATGGGACGGCCGCTGTCTTGCTCATCGCGTCTCCACCGGCTGCAGGTCGCGGCTGCGGTGCGTAATCTGCCCAGCTTCCATCCAGACAAACTCGTCGGCGGCTCCCTCCAGCAAGGCGGCCTGGTGGGTAACTACAAAAATCGTCTTTCCGGTGTCGCGCATCTGCGCCAGCAGAGTGACCATGGCGCGCGCCGAGCGCACGTCCACGTTAGAGAAAGGCTCGTCCAGAAGCAGGATTTTGGGATCGTTGAGCACTGCCCGCGCCAGCGATAACCTCTGGCGCATGCCCTGCGAATATTGCGCGACCGGGCGGGCCAGCCTGGGATCGAGGCCTACCGCGATCATATTGGCCGCGCCCCGCGAAGTATCCGTGATGCCGTAGAGCCGGGCGAAATAGCGCAGGTTCTCCATCCCGCTCATTTCGTCATAGAGCAGCGAAGGATGCGCCATATAACCCAGTTCATGGCACACCGAGCGCAGGTCGGTTGCCCCCAGAATCGAGATGCTGCCGCGGGTCGGATGCGCCAGGCCGGCGAGGGAGCGCAAGAGCGTGGTCTTCCCTGCTCCATTGTCGCCGAGGATGGCATAGAGGCTTCCCGCGGCAAACTCGGCGTCGACGCCGCGGAGAGCGGCGAAGCGGCCAAACTGCTTGACCAACCCAGTCAGCGTGATGATGGAAGAAACATCCACGTAAGTGGAAGATACCACGTAGGGGCGGGTGCCCTCACTGCCCGGCGGAGCGAAGCTCCCCTTGTTTTGTGGTCCCGAAGGAGTTGTACAGTGAGTGGCCTGAGAATCTGGAAAACCCAGGCGGGCTTCGCTCGCCAGCCCGGACGAGGGCGTGCGGGCCTACGCGTGTTTTACATGGTGGCTGACTGGCCCGGCTGCTGCGGGGCATATTTCGAGGCGCACTTGGCTTGCAGCTGTTTGGCGTGGAAGACGCCGTCGCGTCCAAAGCTGCCATCGGCGAGAGCCTGGGAATTGTCCTTGAAGGTGTCGGGCGGCGCTTCGGTGCCGGTGTAAACCACGGGTAGAAGCTGATCATTTTCCACCAGCGAAAATTCTACTCGCGTACCCACGCGTTTGATCGAACCGGGCTGGACATTTCCGGCCACCCGCAAATGCTTGGTGTAAGCGCCCTCGCCCATGCCCCGCAACTCTTTGATGGTGACGTAATAGCTCTTGCTCTCCTGCACCCCGGTGTAGGCCAGATAACCCATGGAGAGCAGGATCGCCGCTACTGCCCCGCCGAATTTGAGATATTTCCGGGTTTCGCCCGCCATAATAGCCACCAGGATACGACTCTATTCCTGCCTCTGGCGCGGGTCAAGATGTCCAAATGGCCGATATAATGCGAGCAGTCCTGGTACCCAGTGAGGGCCCATGATCCATCCCTGGCATGACGTGACCCCCGGCGACAAGCTGCCACAGGAGTTCTCCAGCATCGTCGAAATCCCCTTCGGATCCAGCGTCAAGTACGAACTCGACAAGATCAGTGGGCTGATCAAGCTGGATCGCGTGCTTTACTCCGCCGTGTACTATCCCGCCAACTATGGCTTTATTCCGCAGACGCTAGCGGAAGACGACGATCCTCTCGACGTGCTGGTGCTGTGCCAGGAAGCCGTGGTACCGCTAACACTGATCCACGCGCGCACCATCGGGCTGATGACCATGATTGATACCGGAAAGAAAGACCACAAGATCATCGCCGTGGCCACCCAGGACCCGGAATTTAACACTTACCGTGAAGCCCGGGAGATGCCTCCACACCGCTCGGTCATGCTGCGGCGTTTCTTTCAGGACTACAAACAACTGGAAGGCAAAGCGGTCGAAGTGGACGAAATCCAGCCCGCGGCGGAAGCCTATCCCATCATCAATGATGCCCTGCACCGCTACAGCGAGCAGCGCCACAAGGGCTTCAAGGGATTCGGCGGACACTGAGGGTCTGGGTTTATGGCTGGGCCGGCTGGTTCCTGGCGCAGGCATTTCGAGGGCAGATGCCCTCGGGACAGCCGGTGGGACGCTGGCGCTACTTGCCTTGAGCCGATAGCGCGGCTTGTTCCCGGCGGGCTTCTTGTGCGGGGATGAAATCAGCGTCGGCACTCTTCCAAAGCAGGAGCAACTGTTCGTAGGTCCTGGCGGCCGCCGCCGGGTCGGTCTGGGTTTGGGCCCGTGCCGTTCCCAGTAAACAGAGAGCGTAGTCGGGGACCTGCGATGTCCCGTTGGCGCCTTCGCCCAGGGAGAGGGCGCGATAACGGATGCCGGGCTCGAAGTCGGTGACGGCCTGCTGCGCATTCTTCAGCTCTAAAGACGCCCGGCCTTGCAACTGAGGAACCTTCGACACCAGCAGGTAGGGAGCAGCCGGAGACAGAAGTCCGGCGACCTGCTCGGGGTGATGTTGCATCAGGGCAGCGGCGGCCTTCACTTCGGGCAGGTAAATTTCGTTGACCAGGGTATTGTTGGGGACTTCCGCCGCCAGGCGCTGTATTTCAGCAAGAGCCGGACTGGTCTCGCCGCACAGAACCAGAGCCAGGGCTGCGTCGGGAACAGTCGCGGTGGAATGGTCAAGGGTCAGCCCATGGTGGGCGGCGTCGCGGGCCGCGGAGCAGTTTGAGACCAGGGCATCGTGCACGGCTTTGACTGAATAAATTCCGCCCGCGGCGTCGGGCAGATGTTGCTGCTCCGCTCTCTGCGCCGCATGCTCCCATAGCCGGTCGGCGTCATGCATCTTGCCCATGGAAAAGTAAATGGTCGCCGCACCCGACTCGATGCTAAAACCGTCGGGACGGACGGCCGCCCACTGCACGTGCTTGTCCCAGTCCGGCCGGTTGGACAGGAAATCGTCCGTCATGGCATTGCTGTGATAATTGGTGTCGTCGCTTCCGCCCTGGTCCAGCGCTTCTTTCAGGTAGCGCTCGCCTTCCTGCAGTCGATCCATGCCAATGAGCATGCCCGCCGCATTGTTGGCGGCGACGTTGTTCCACTTGGCAATTTCCCAGGTCTTCTGGAAGCCGGCGAGGGCTTGTTCCATGTCACCCACGAGCCCGTAGGCGTTGGCCAGGTTGTTCCAGGCGGCAGCATCCCGCGGATAGGTCGCGACAAAGAGCTTGTAGGACTGCAGGGCCTTGGGCAAATCGAATTGCTGCAGCGCGTATTGCGACTCGATGTACATTCGCTCGCGCTCGGTCACGCGCTCGCGCAGGTCATAAGCTTTCTTCAGATACTCGATGGCTTTGGTGAACGCGCCCTGATTCCCGTAGGCCACGCCCAAGCGCGCGTAACCCATCGCAAAACTGGGATCGAGCCGCAACGCCTCCTGATAGAAAGACGAAGCCTGGGGAAAGTCCCGGCCCATGCGGTGCTCATCTTCGCCCAGTGAAAACGCATGGAAGGCCTGCAGTGAAGTGGTGGTCACGTTGGTGTAGGGCGTGGACAGCTTCTGGATCGAAGCCATCGACTCGCCCAGCCGGGCGCGCATCGCAGTGGCGGCCTTCGAGACAGCCTGCAGAACTGCGGTTTTGTCCGATGCGGTCTCCTGTTCTCGCGCGAACACTTCTCCGGTGGCGCAATTTACCGCATTGATCGAAATCACGTAGGACGGTCCCAGATTGGCGATGCTCCCCGCCAGATAAGCCTTCACGCCCAGCCGCTGGCCCAGCTGTTGCGCCAGCTCCGGCGTAATTCGTTGCGCCCCCGACTGACCCAGATATTGCAGGTTGCTGTGCAATTCCGCATCGCTCACCAGTTGCAGCACGGGAGATTGCTCGAGCTGAATGGCCAGGGCTTCCTTTAGCGTCGAATCGAAGACCGCGTCGCCGGTCTGATTGGTGAAGTCGGCAAGAATGAGCTGATCTTTGTCCGTCAGTTGCACGGCCTGATGCTTGCGCCAGTAGAATCCGCCGGCTATCAGCGCCAGCAGGAGAACTACCACAGCAGGAAGGATAAACTTCAGGCGCGACGGCTGGGGTAGCGGGACGGCCGGAATCGTCGCCACGCCACCCGACGAGATCAGCACCACCTGCCGCGCCGAATCGCTCGTCCGGTGCGCCGAGGCCAGCTGCGACTCCGCAGGCGCGGGGCTTCCGCTGTACACCGGCTCGGAGGACGAACTAGCCGCTGCACTGTGCCCGGACTCCAAATCGCGCTTCAGACGCCGTAATTCCGACTTGATATCGACCGCATGTTGATAGCGGAGTTCGCGGTCCTTCTCCAGGGCGCGGTTGATGATGTCTTCCAGCTTGGGCGGCAGATTCGGGTTCAGCCGGATGGGCGCCAGCGGGGCGCGATTCATGATGGCGTCGAAGATCACTCCCGAGGTCTCCCCGCGGAATGGCACGGCGCCGGTTGCCATTTCGTACAGCACGATGCCAAAAGAAAACAGGTCAGTACGCGAATCGAGGGTCTTGCCACGCACCTGCTCGGGAGACATGTAAGCCACGGTACCCAGCGCCGAACCCGGGTTGGTGAGATGCTGTTGCGCGTTTGCGTCCTCGGTCTTGGTCACGTCCGTGGGATTCAGCGCCCGGTTCCCTTCGTGTGCCACCTTGGCCAGCCCAAAATCGAGAATCTTGGCAGCTCCTCGGGTGGTCACAAAGATGTTTGCCGGTTTGATGTCGCGGTGCACGATGCCCTTGGAATGCGCTGCGTCCAGCGCTTCGGCCACGTCAATGCCGATCGAGAGCAGGGTCTCCATCTCCAGCGGCCGGTTGCTGATGAGATGTTTGAGCGTCTCGCCTTCCAGGTACTCCATGACGATGAAGGCCTGGTCGCCCTCTTCCCCGATGTCATGAATGGTGCAAATGTTGGGATGATTCAGCGCGGATGCCGCCTGCGCTTCGCGGCGGAAGCGGGAGAGTGCGGTGGCGTCGCGGGTAACGTCCTCGGGGAGGAACTTCAGGGCAACGAAGCGATGCAGGCGCGTGTCTTCAGCCTTGTAAACCACACCCATCCCACCACCGCCGAGCTTCTCAATCACCCGGTAGTAGGAGATGTTTTGACCGATCATTTCGCCCATGAAGAGATTGCCCGCAACGCCCGGCGACAGACCTCGGGGTGAGCCATCTTAGGGGCGAAACGGAAACAAAGTCAACGCGGGACTGCCGGCTGCGAACAGGCGGGGGCAGTTCCCGCCCATTCGATTGTCGGTTGCCTGCAGCGACGACCTGCCCCGCAGCAGCGACACCCCGGATTTCGCAGGCCAGGGACTAGGTCTGCTTGATGCCGACCAGATTCGCGTCGGCGTAGCGGTCGTGATGGCGGACCCAGGCCATCGAATGTGGAAGGCCATCTTCATCGCGCCCTTTGGGCGTAAGGTCTAGATAGTTGTACGTGCCCACCAGGATGTCGAGTCCGCGCGCATAAGTGGAATAAGTATGGAAGATCTCGCCCTTTGCATTTTTGTAGAACACGCTCGCGCCGGGAGCTTCTTCGGAGGGAAAGTCGGTCATGTCGTAGTTGTAATAAACTTTGTCCTTGACCTTGTCGTCCTTTGAAAACGAAACGTGATAGTCGAAGTTGAAGTCGCTCCCCGACGAGGACACCCAATGGAAGCGCCACCCCATGCGTTTCTTGAAAGCCTCGATCTCGGGCAGGGTCGCCCGTGAAACCGCCACGAAACTCACATCACGCTGGCCCAGGTGCAGCGCCGCGCCGTCGAAAGTGTCAGCAAGAAACGAGCAACTTGGACAACCTTCTTTCCATCCCGGGCCGAACATGAAGTGATAGACAATCAGCTGGCTCTTCCCGCCAAAAAGGTCGCTGAGTGTTTGCTTGCCCTTCGGACCATCGAATAGATACGGCTTTCGCACCGCCTCCCAGGGCAGTTCCCGGCGCTGCCGGCTGAGCTGATCACGCAGGTGCGTGAATTCCTTCTCCTTTTTCAGCAGTTCCTTCCGTGCCGCCAGCCAATCAGCCTGCGACACGACTTTTTCGTTATTGCTCGGCGCTGCGGTCATGGTCATTTCTCCTTTCTGTTCGCATTCTTTGAAATATTCTTCTTTCGAATGAGATTCACGACAAATGCGGTCACCCCGCCGGTCGTGGTCACGCTGCCGGCTACCAGGGCCGCGCTGGCTATACCCGCTGGACACATAGAGCCCTCCTCTGCCGGCCGTCGCTCTGGCGCGTCACTCATCGTGGACGGTTGGCTTCGGCTCGCGTGCGGGCACGAGCCAGGATGTGCGCCCATCCTTTGATCACGCCCTGCCTGTCGTCGTCCTGAATCAGGCCGAGCGCAGTGTGGTGAAATTTGATCAGGGTGCCGCCGTCGGATTCGCTCAACCGGTATTGCACATTGGAGACGATGGGGTAGGACATGAACAACGGTCCGGTGATTTCGAGCAAGGTGGGCCGCTTGATGGCCTGCACATGTCCCCAGAAGTGGCCGTTGCCCTCGCCCAGGTCGCGGTACCAGCGCCCGCCGGGCCACGGTTCAATCTGCATCGGCATGAGCTTGCCGTCGGGCGTGTCATTCTCCGGCCCGAGCTGTTCGAGCAGTGCCGCGAACGTGGTCTCTAGCGAGGCACGCACGTGCACTTCCTGGGTCAGATTCAGGGTCAAATTTTCGATTCCTGCTGCTCTTGCAATCATCGTTGCTCCTGACAGAAATTCTCATCAGACTTTATCCAACAAATCGTTTTTGGCTTCGGCACGCACCTTCACCCGACTCAACTGGTGTTGCCAGAAACGCTCGAAGGTTTTCGTCCACTCATAGAGGGGCTGGATGGCAGGAGCATTGGTCCGATAGAGCATTTGCCGGCCGTCGCGCCGGACGTGGACCAATCCCACATCCCGCAATACCCGCAGATGCTTCGAGACTGAAGGTTGTTGCAGGCCGAGGCGCAGGGCAATCTCGCCAACCGGCCGCGCCTGCAGCGCAAGATAGTTCAGGATCTCGCGACGCCGCGGCTCGGCGACCGCATTGAAGGCATCCGACGTGGTGGCCGCTCGTGCCATGAAGCCGCATAATAACATTCCCATATAGGAATATGTCAAACGGCGCTCTTCAAGCCCCCGGAGGTGGCGGACGAAAATGTAACGCCTAGACTATGTGGAAGGGCTCGATCGTCACCATACCCGGCAGGCGTTCTCCCTCACCATGGGTTGGCCGGCCTTGCAGTTGAACGCCTTCTGGAATTCAGGCATGTTCTGCACCACGCCGTCCACGCGGTATTTGCCGGGCGAATGAGGATCGACGCTGACCAGCATGCGGGAGTATTCCGGACGCCGTTTCTCGCACCAGGCACGCCCGAAACCGAGAAAGAACCGTTGCTGCGGGGTGTAGCCGTCGATGGTTTGCGCCGCCGAACCAGCCGGGCCAGCGGCGATCATCTGCTCCAGGGCCATCAGAGCAACCCGCGCACCGCCGTTGTCAGCCGTGTTTTCGCCCAGGGTCAACTTGCCGTTGAGTTTCAGGTCATCTACAGCGACGAAATTGCTGTATTCGTCAGCGATGCAACTGGCGCGCTTCTCAAATTCAGTGCCGTCCTGCGCCGTCCACCAGTCACGCAGATTGCCCTGCGGATCGAACTTGCGGCCCTGATCGTCAAAGCCATGCGTCAGTTCGTGGCCGATGACAATTCCGATGCCACCGAAATTTATGGCATCGTCCGCCTGCTTGTCGAAAAAGGGTGGCTGCAGAATGCCGGCGGGAAACACGATTTCATTCCGCGGCGGACTGTAGTAAGCATTCACCGTGGGCGGAGTCATTTGCCATTCGTTGCGGTCCAGCGGCTTGCCGATTTTGGCAATCTGGCGTTTGGCCTCAAATTCGTTGGCGCGCAGAAAATTTCCCAGCAGGTCGCCGCGCACGATGTTGAGCGAGCTGTAGTCGCGCCAGACGTCGGGATAGCCGATCTTGTTGCGGATGGCGTCCAGCTTCACTTTGGCCTGCTTCTTCGTCTCCTCCGTCATCCAGGGCAGAGTGCGGATGTCCTGGTCCAGACTTTTTTCCAGTGCGTCCACCATCTTCAGCATGCGCTGTTTGCCGTCGGCGCCGAAGGCCTGCTCCACGTAGCGCTGGCCCAGGGCCTCACCCAGGGCGTCGTCAGTAAAGCTGACGCAACGCTTCCAGCGCGGCTTGATCTCGGACTGCCCGGTCAGGGCCTGCTGCATCTTGAAGTTGGCGTCCACGAAAACCTTGGAAAGCCAGGGAGCAGCGCCGTCGAGGAGATGCCAGCTTACGTAGGTACGCAAGGCGTCGAGCGATTCCGATTCCACAAGCGCATTCACCTGCTTGAAGAAATCCGGATTGGAAACGTTCAAGGCGGAAAAGCTGGGCGCGCCCATAGCAGCGAAGTAACGGTCCAAATGAAAATTGGGGGCCAGAGCAATGGCCTCGTCACGGCTCATTTTATGATCGCGGGTCTTGGGATCGCGCCGCGCGGTGCGGTCCATGGCAGCCTTGGCGAGGGCGGTCTCGATGCGCAACACGGACTGCGCGGAATCCGCGGCCTGCTTGGGTGTTTGTCCGCTCAGGGTGAACAACTGGGTGGCGTATTCCACCAGGCTGGCGCGCGCGGCCGCCATCTTGGGATCATTTTTGAGGTAGTAGTCGCGATCGGGCAATGACAGGCCACCCTGGTCAATGTAGGCGATCACCTGGTTGGCATCGTGCAGGTCAGGAGAGGAATAAAAATTAAACAGCGGATTGGGACCAAGCAGTTGGACCCGGGCCACGGATTCGATGAGGGCAACCTTGTCTTTTGCTCCCGCAATGCGTTTGAGCTCGGGGGTTAGGGGCTCTACTCCCCTGGCGTCAACCGCCGTCTCGTCTATGCAGGAGCCGTAGTAGTCGCCAATCTTCTGGGTGATGGCATCGCGTCCCGTACTCTCGGCTGCGGCCTTTTCCAGAATCTGCCGCAGGACAGCGGCATTTCTTTCGCGAATTTCGACAAAGCTCGCCCAGGAAGTCTGGTCCGCTGGGATCTCCGCGGTCTTAAGCCAGCTGCCGCAAGCGTACTGGTAGAAATCCACGCAGGGATCGACCGTTTTGTCGATCGCGTCGAGGTTGACTTCCGCATGAGAAGTGGCCTGGCCGAAACTGGCGACGGCCAACAAGACGACGGCCGGTAGAAGATAGAGCGTGCGCATGGGTTGACCTCATGAAACGAACAGTCGATTCTAGGGCCTCGGCTTTAGACGAACAAGTTGGGAAAATGTTATGTGGTGTCTAGGTCGCTTGATATCCAAGTCGAGGTGTGGCTCACAATCCAAGGCGTCATGCTGATGTGCGGTTGTAGCGCCGGCATCCTTGTTAGCTGGCTCGGGGGGCATCCTGCTCCCGGGGGCCGGCAGGATGCCCGCCCGACAGCCGGCGAGACATCGGCGCTACAAGAACACCGAAACACCACCAGATTTCTTGTCCTTGAGATCATCCCCGGTAGCGCGGCGCGTATAATCTTCGAAGAAACGCCAAGGAAGAATTGTCATCATGACTTCGACGAACGGCAGCAGTGGACACAGTGTTCCCCGGCCCCGGGCAGGGTGGATCGCCAGCCGCAAAGCTAGTAACACGGACGGCAATTTCTCCCAGTTGCGCTACGCGCGCCGGGAAGTCATCACCGAAGAGATGGCGTACGTCGCGCACCGCGAGAAGCTGGCGCCCGAACTGGTGCGGGACGAAGTCGCCCGCGGGCGGATGATTATTCCGGCCAATATCAATCATCCCGAACTGGAGCCCATGTGCATCGGGGTGGCCTCGCTGTGCAAGATCAATTCCAACATCGGCAACTCGGCGGTGACCTCGAACATCGAGGAAGAACTCAAGAAGCTGCACACTTCGGTGCACTTCGGCGCAGACACGGTGATGGACCTATCCACCGGCGGCAACATCCATGAGATTCGCGAAGCCATCCTGCGGCACTCGCCCGTTCCCATCGGCACGGTGCCGATTTACGAAGCTATTTCGCGGGTCAAACGGATTGAAGACCTGAACAAGAACGTGATGCTGGACGTGATCGAAGAGCAGGCGGAGCAGGGGGTGGACTACATGACCATCCATGCCGGCGTTCTGATTCAGTATCTGCCCATGGTTTCTAAGCGCATCACCGGAATCGTCAGCCGCGGCGGTGCGATTCTGGCGCAGTGGATGGCCCACCATCACAAACAGAATTTTCTGTATGAGTGCTTTGACGAGATTTGCAAAATCTTCATCAAGCACGATGTTTCGTTCTCCCTGGGCGACGGCCTGCGGCCCGGCTGCATCGCCGACGCCAGCGACGAAGCCCAGTTCGCCGAACTCAAGACCCTCGGCGAGCTGACCAAGAAAGCCTGGGAGTACGACGTGCAGGTCATGATCGAAGGTCCCGGCCACGTGCCGCTGGACAAGATCAAAGAGCAGGTGGACAAAGAAAAAGAGCTCTGCTACGAAGCGCCCTTCTACACCCTGGGCCCGCTGGTGACGGACATCGCGCCCGGCTACGACCACATCACGTCAGCGATCGGGGCGGCCATGATCGGATGGCATGGCGCCGCCATGCTGTGCTACGTCACTCCCAAAGAACACCTCGGCTTGCCCAACGAGAAGGACGTAAAGGACGGCATCATCGCGTACAAGATCGCCGCGCACGCGGCTGACCTGGCGCGGCATCGTCCCGGCGCCCAGGACCGCGACGACGCGCTCAGCTACGCCCGCTACACGTTTGATTGGGAAAAACAGTTTGCGCTCTCGCTCGATCCCGAGACGGCGCGTTCCATGCACGACGAGACTCTGCCCGACGACTACTACAAGGAAGCAGCTTTCTGCTCCATGTGCGGCCCGAAATTCTGTTCCATGAATTATTCCAGCAAAGTGGACGAATACAACAAACAGGTGCACGGTCTGGAGAAGAAGGACTACTCAGAGCTGGTGGAGAAGCTGGTCAGCCTCAAGTAGCCGCCGTGCGTTGCCCGCGAGTTATTTCGGGGCGGGCGCACCGCGGGTGCCGTAGCGGGTCACTGTGTCCCTGGCCACAAAATCTCTTTCGCTGCTGAAATCCGGCGATGTTGCCGCTCGGCTGCCACCCGCTCGGAAGCCAGCCTTATTCCGAGCACGATCCTGATCCCAGCCGCGGGTTTCAACGGTGCAAGGTTTGACTGCTTTTTCGGGCTGGCGAGACGTTTCGCGGCATCGCGCAGGCTGGTTGGGGAGTGAGGCCGTTTCTGCCGCGCCTTGGTGGGAGAGCATTCGGGTCGCACGATCTGCGGTCTTAGGGTTTGCACCCCGGCCGGAACAGGCGAGTAACGACGGCCGAAACCAACCGCCAGCAGCGCCATAACCGCTCCGAGCGCAATCAGGGCCGCACTCTGACACAAAGATCTATCGTTATCGGTCAACAGCCTGCGCAGGGCGGCGGCAAGCCATTGCGCGGCACTTAACCCTCGAGCCCGGTCGGGCAGCAGCCGAAGGTCTGGAGACATCTCTTCCCCGGGCACCGGTTCTGCCATCCCGAAGGCCGGATCAGTTCGTTCATCCCACTCCCGCGCCGGCTCTGGCCGCACCTCGGAGTCATAGATGGCGGGAGCAAGCTCCTCTCCTCTCTGCCTCCATTCCCGGTCTTCAAACCGAGCCCCCTTCGAGCGTTTCCCGTGGAGTCCGGTATTCGTCGGTTGGTGATGGCGTAGAAGAGACTTCCGGTTGGGGCACGGCAGATTCGGGATCAAATGACATGGCAGAGCAATCTTCGACTGCCATGCTCTGCGTGGAAAGATCACTTATGGCTGTAGCGCGCTTCAACAGCCGCGGGTGCGATCGCGCAATACGCTGACCTGGACAAGCCGTACTACTCTATTGCTTGAAATCCGCCACGCCGTCCCACACCAATTGCACCGCGACGGCGAAGATGAGAAAGCCGAAGATGCGCGTGATGCCGGCAACCGCCCCTGGGCCCAGCTTCGCGACCATTGGTCCTCCCAGGCGGAGGAACAGATAAACGCTGAGGGCGAGGGCTGCGATCCCGATCACCATGCCCAGGTAGGTCGTCAGGCTGTCGGCGTGCGCAGCCAGACCCATGACTACGCCGATGGAGCCAGGACCGGAAAGCATGGGCATCGCCATCGGGGTCAGAGAAATATCACTTTTTTCGGCGGCCTCGTCCGTCTCCGCCGGAGTAATGCGGGCAGACGCCGTCACCATGCCCCACGCAGTGTGGGCCACGATCAGCCCGCCGGCAATTTTCAGCACGGGCAGCGAGATGCCGAAGAAGTTGAGCACGAAGCGTCCGAAGAACATGAAGACCACCAGGATGCCCAGCACATACAGCGCGGTCTTCAGGGCAGTCCAGTTGCGCTCACGGTCGGGGAAGTCGGCGGTCAGGGCGAAAAACAACGGGACCCCGCCGAACGGATTCACGATGGGAAAGAGGGCGAGGAAAGTTGCGCCCGCGGCGGAGGGCAAGGTCCTGAGAATTTCATGCACCGCCGCAGCGGGCGTCATCAGCGATACTCCTGTAACACCTTGGCCGCCCGGTTTAGCGCCGCAGCCAGGATTGCAATCTGCTGCCGGGTCCGTTCCAGATCACGCTTGTCGATGGCCTCGTTCACACCCGGGATGACCACCGCGGCATAGCCGGTGTATTCGCCGGGAGCGTAGATGGCATGGCGGAACCATGGGCGCTTAGGCAGCCCGTCAGGAATCAGCAAGGCCCGTTCGGCCAGGCGCAACGCTTGATTGAGCCGGGCGGAGCCGTTCCCGGGATTTTCCTGCTTATGCCGGATTTTGGCCCCGGCCTCCTGAAACTGATGGGCGGCCCGAATGGCCTCGGCGAAGCTGGGCGGCTGCCCGCCGAATACAGCCTCGGCTTTTCTCCGCGCGGCCTCCACATAGGCGCCGATTTCCTTGCCGTATTCTTCGTAGTCATAGGGCAGCACCTCGACGTCGGACATGCGGATGACTTCCAGCCCAAATACCCGCGCCATTTCCTGCTCGTAGGCGAAGTCAGGGTCGGCAAATTTTTTAAACCAGTTAAAGTTGTCGAAGACGGAGTGGTACACGCCATACGAACCGCTCGAACTCACATCCGAGGAAGGTACCCCGAGATGCTGCAGGAAAACGGTATAGTCCGAGCCGCTGCCCAGGTCTCCCACCGGCACGTCGGCGCGGCCTGCCGCGGCCGGGACGCGGTCGGTACTGCCGATGTCCTGTGTAGGCCGGCGGTCGGCCTCTGCTGCCGACTGGCTGCTCCTCTGCCATTCTTCGTAGAGCATGCCGCCTTTAGGACTGGGCACGACCTTGGTCACGTCGCGGATGAATTGCTTGAGCGTGGGCACTGACGATGCCCCAAACCTTGGGCCTGACACCGCGACATCCATGTTGAAGTAAGCGACGGCGTTGGCCAGTTCGGTTTCGTGCTGTTCGCCCCATTCCGTGGAACCGATGAGTCCTTCCTCTTCGCCGTCCCAGCTGCCGAATACGATCGTCCGCTTGGGTTTCCAGCCTGATTTCAGAAGCTCGCCGATGCCGTGCACCGATTCCAGCATTGCGGCGGTGCCGCTGTTAGGATCAACCGCGCCGTACACCCAGGCATCGCGATGATTACCCGCCACCACCCACTGTTCGGGCAGTTCGCTTCCGCGCACCCGGCCGATCACATCCCAGATAGTGCGGAACTGGTAGTCCTGATTGAGGTGAATCTTCACCTTGGTGGGCCCAGGCCCAACGTGGTAGGTGAAGGGCAATGAACCCTGCCACTCGCGAGGCGAGTCCGGCCCGCCCAGATGCTCGAGGATGGGCCATGCGTCGGCATAGGACAGCGGCGTCGTGGGAATCCGGGGCAACTGCACCGCCTTGTCGGGAGGCGTGCGCTTCGACTCCTCAAGCGAGGGCACCGAGGCGATTCCCGGAGTGGTGGGATCGCCGGGATATTGAAACATGTATCCGATGGAGCCGCGCTGCACACCGGTATCGGGACGCCAGGGGCCCTGTGGGTATTTATCCCCGTGCCGCCAGCCATCATCGGCCGGATCGGAATAAATGAGGACGCCCGCCGCGCCGTGTTCTTGGGCCACGAACGCCTTCACGCCACGAAAGTTCTGCCCGTAACGCACCAGCACGATCTTGCCCCGTACATCGATTTTCATTTGTTCGAGCTTTTGAAAATCGGCGGGCGACCCGTAGTTCGCGTAAACCACCCCCGCTTCGACGTCACCTGACGGCGACATGCTGTTGAATGGCATGACTACGCGGGGATCGTCCTGGTAAGGATCGCCAGTCACGCGCTCCCGCGTTGGCCCATGCATGGTGACTCCCTCCGGCGCGGTCATGTCCACACTGATTTCCGCTGGGTAGTTCATCCAGACGCGGTATTTGACCAGTTCGGTTTCGAGCCCGGCCTCGCGGAATTTCTGGGCCACGTAGTCGGCGGTGGCCTTGTCCTCGGGAGTGCCTGCCATGTGCGGCGCCTGGGTCAGGATGCGCAAGTGTTCTTCGGCAAGCTTGGGGTCGGGCACAGCCAGGAAGCGGCTTTCCAGGGCCGACTCGCCGGCCGAGTTGGGGAAGCCGAAAAGGGGCGCGGCAATTGCGTCCTTGGCAGAAGAGGTCGATTGAGAGGTTCCGCCCACATTGGAAAGAAAAAGAATAGAAAAAAGAACAAGGGGAAGAACCGCTGCGGAAATAAATTTCATCGGGCTCCTGGGGGGCGCAGTGGAGCACGCCGTGTCTCAAATTCTTGCGAGTTCACGCAACGCAGTCAACGTTTCGTCAAGATCCGGAAGCCGGTCCACGGGATAGATCTTGGCAAACCGGATCTCACCGGCTTTGTCGAGCACGAAAACTGCGCGCTCACAAGCCCCCTTGTGAGGGCCGGTTTCGCGCAACACGCCGTACCGTCGGCTGATTTCTCCGTGCGGCCAGAAGTCGCTGCCCAACAGAAAATCAAACGGGCCGATTTCGCGCTCCCAGGCAGTCGCGTTCATGACGTGATCCACGCTGATGGCGAGCACTTCCGCCTGCCGCGCCTGAAGCTTTCCTCGTTCCACCTGGTAGGTGATCATCTGCTGGGCGCTGACCGGGTCCCAGTTTGCCGGGTAAAAGGCCAGCACCAGGTTGCGCCGGTTCCGGTGCTCAGAGAGGCGGAACTGCCTTCTTACACCACCCTCCAGAACTGGAGCATCGAAATCGGGCGCCATGTCGCCGGCCTGCAACACCGTGGTTCACCTCATCCTCAAAGTGGTCCGACGTAACTACCGTACCTGCCCGTTGCCCGTTACTTCGTACTTTGCCGAGGTCAGTTCCGCCAGGGCAAAAGGTCCGCGGCAATGCAATTTTTGGGTGCTGATGCCCATTTCCGCGCCGAAGCCGAACTCCCCTCCATCGGAGAAGCGGGTCGACGCATTCCAGTACACCACCGCCGAATCCACCTGCTGGAGGAACTGTTGCGCCTGCGCTTGGTCGCGGGTCACAATCGCCTCCGAGTTTTTTGTGGAGTAGCGGTTAATGTGGGCAATCGCGTCTTCGATGCCGGCCACAACCCGGATCGCGATGCACAGCCGAAGATATTCTTCGCTCCAGTCCTCAGCTTCGGCGGGGCCAACAGGCATTGCGGCGGCCAAGCGCCGGGTCTCGTCATCGCCGCGCACCTCGACTCCGCAATCGAGCAACTTCCTCACGACGCGCGGAACATAATCCGCCGCGATGCTCTGGTGCACCAGCAGCTTTTCCGCTGAATTGCACACCGACGGGCGCTGCGTCTTGGCATTGATCACGATGCGGTCCGCCATTTCGAAATCTGCGGACTGGTCCACGAAGATGTGGCAGTTCCCTGCCCCGGTCTCGATCACCGGCACGGTGGCGTTGTCCGCGACATAGGAAATCAGGCCGGGACCGCCGCGGGGGATCAGCACGTCCACCAGGCCGCGCGCCTTAATCAGTTCATGCACCGAATCGCGAGTGCTCGAATCCAGAAGTTCGATTGCGCCCACGGGAACTCCATCCACCTGGTTCAGTATTTCAACCAATTTCTGGTTGCTGTGGGCTGCTTCTTTGCCGCCACGCAGCACGATGGCGTTTCCCGTCTTGAGCACCAGGGAGGCGCAATCCACGGTCACATTGGGCCGCGACTCATAGATGACGCCCACCACGCCCAGAGGCACGCGCACTTTGCGGATGCGCAGGCCGTTAGGGCGGGTCCACTCCGCGATGGTTTCACCGACGGGATCCGGAAGACCGGCCACCTCGCGCACGCCTGCCACCATGGCCGCAATGCGTTCCGGAGTGAGCAGGAGCCGGTCGCGCATGGCACCAGTCAGTCCGGAAGAATCGAGATCCGCCCGGTTCGATTCGGTGATGCTTGCGGCGTTGTCCATAATCGCGTCTGCCATTTTGAGCAGGATGGCATTCTTCTCCGCGGTGGTGAGCTGGGCCAACCGGGCGGCAGCGCTCTGTGCGCGCAGCAGCTTGTCGCGAGTCGAACTGGGGGTACGGACGCTAGTTGCCATCAGAAGACTTTCTTTTCTGAGGAGGAAAATAAGTTCCGATCTTGCGCTCCAGAGCCCACGGAATAGCATGCGCATGGCGTCCGTTGGCGATGGCGACGTTGGCACCCGCCTCGCTGGCCAACTTGGCCGCGCGCAGCTTGGAGCGCATGCCTCCCGTGCCCAACTTGCCCTGCCCGTTGCAGACGGCTTCCATGGGCGCGGTCAGCCGGCTGATCGTACGCAACAGGCGGGGGCGTTTGCCATTGGGGAAGTAAAAGCCATCGACATCCGTAAGCAGCAGCAGCCAGTCCGCCTTCACAGCGGTCGCCAGCAATGCGCTCAGTTCATCGTTGTCGCCAAACGCTCCCACCAGCTCGCGTACCGAGACGCTGTCGTTCTCGTTCACCACCGGAACCACACCCAGCTTCAGCAATTCATGCAGCGCATTTTGCAAATTGCGATAGCGGATGGGCGAGGTGAAGTCGTCGCTCGAGAGCAACAGCTGGGCCACAACTTTCTTGCCGAAAAAAAGCTGCTCGTAGGTATGCATCAGCAGGCTTTGCCCGACCGCGGCGCAGGCCTGCATCAGAGGCACGGTGGAAGGTCTGTGGCGAAGGCCGAGATGGGTCATGCCAGAAGCGATGGCGCCAGAGCTGACGATCAGATATTCGTGCCGCGAAAGATCTAGCTGATCGACCAGCGCCCGCATGCGGGTAGTGTCGATGCGGCCACCGGGCGCGATCAGACTGGTTCCGACTTTGACCACGAGTCGCATTGAAGACTAATTTAACAATTAAGCAGGATTTGGGCGAATGACCGCCGAGTTTCGCTCGGCTGGACAGGCGAGGGCACCGCCCTCGGCGGGCATCGCCGGGTTAAACTATTTTTATGGTTGTACAAGATCCGACCCAGCGCTTTTCGTCGCGCGTGGAGAACTACGTTCGCTATCGGCCGGGGTATCCGCCTGCGGTTATTGATCTGCTGAAGAGCGAATGCGGCCTCAACGCCACTTCCGTCATTGCCGATATTGCTTCCGGCACCGGCATCTTCACGCGCATGCTGCTGCAGAACGGCAACCGCGTCTTCGGCGTGGAACCAAACCCCGAGATGCGCCAAGCCGGGGAAGAATTTCTGCGCGCCCACTCACGGTTCACCAGCGTGCCGGGCACAGCCGAAGCCACGACCCTCGCCGACCACACTGTAGATTTTGTCACTGCGGCCCAGGCGGCGCACTGGTTTGATCGGGAGAAGGCGCGCCTGGAGTTCATTCGCATCAGCCGGCACGGCGGCTGGACCGTGCTGCTGTGGAACGAGCGGCGCACGGGATCAACGCCCTTCCTCCGGGCCTACGAACAACTACTGGTCGAGTGCGGCACCGACTATCAGGATGTTCGCTCCGAGCGCACCACCCAGCAGATAGAAACGTTCTTCGCACCCTCGCGATTTCAGTTCCGGACGTTCGACTATCGGCAGGAATTTGATTATCCCGCGCTTGAAGGGCGATTGCTGTCATCCTCCTACACGCCGCAGGCGGGCGATCCGACCTATGCACCGATGCTGTGCGAATTGCGGCGGATGTTTGATGCGCATCAGGTGAATGGTCAAGTCGCGTTCGAATACGACACCCGGGTTTATTTCGGACAGCTGGTTTGAAGCTTCTGGCTAAGAACATCAACCACCAGGGACACGAAGGTCCATGAAGCAAAGAGCATCGGACAGAGCCTGCCCGAGCGAAGTGGAAGGGAGTGTCCGGCCCACAGAATCGCCGCTAGTACGGAGAGCCCATGCCTGGCGAGAAAACGTTTCACATGACCCCCGAAGAATTCCGCCGCCACGGACATACTGTGGTGGACTGGATCGCCGATTACTACGCACACATTGAGTCGTATCCCGTGCTCTCGCGGGCCGAACCGGGGCAGGTCCGGGCTTCGCTGCCAGCCGATCCGCCGGTACAGGGCGAGTCTTTTCCCGCGATTCTCGCCGACATTGAAAAGCTGATTCTGCCCGGCATCACGCACTGGCAATCGCCCAACTTCTACGCCTACTTTCCTTCGAACGCTTCGGGTCCGGCGATTCTCGGCGACTTGCTTTCTTCCGGCCTGGGGGTGCAGGGAATGCTCTGGGCAACCAGCCCGGCCTGCACGGAACTCGAGACCCTTGTCCTGGACTGGCTGGTTCACATGCTGGGCCTGCCGCAGAAGTTTCTTTCCAGCCGCAGCGGCGGTGGAGTGATCCAGGACACGGCTTCAAGCGCGTCGCTGTGCGCCCTGCTGGCGGCGCGGGAGCGGGCCACGAACTTCGCCAGCAATCAGCGCGGCTGTGATGGCAGGCTGATCGCCTATACTTCGTCGCAGGCGCACTCTTCGCTGGAAAAAGGCGCCCAGATCGCCGGGATCGGACGCGATAACCTGCGCCTGATCGGGGTTGACCAAAATTTCGCCATGCGTCCTGAGGCGCTGGCGCGACAGATTGAGGAGGACCGCCGCGCGGGCCTAGTCCCGTTCTTCGTGTGCGCCACCGTGGGCACCACCTCGTCGAATGCGATTGATCCCGTAACCGAAATTGCCCACATCTGCGGCCAGCACAAGCTCTGGCTGCACGTGGACGCAGCCATGTCCGGCACGGCCGCTCTTTGCCCCGAATTTCGCCACACCCATGCCGGCATCGACTCCGCCGACAGCTACTGCTTCAATCCGCACAAGTGGATGTTCACCAATTTTGACTGTGATTGCTTTTATGTTGCGGACCGCAAGGCGCTCATCCAAACCCTGAGCGTACTGCCGGAATACCTGCGTAACAAAGCTACCGAGACCGGGGCCGTGATCGACTATCGCGACTGGCAGATTCCGCTGGGGCGGCGCTTCCGCGCCCTCAAGCTTTGGTTCGTGATTCGGCATTATGGCGTAGAGGGCCTGCAGCACCACATCCGGCAGCATGTCGCGTGGGCGCAGCAATTCGCCGGCTGGGTGAGGAATGACGGCCGCTTCGAGCTGGCCGCACCTGCGCCTTTGAACCTAGTGTGCTTCCGTCACAAAGGAGGAGATGAGCTCAACCAGTCCTTGATGGATCACCTCAACCGCAGCGGCGATCTTTATCTTACGCACACCCGGCTCGACAATCAGCTGACCTTGCGCCTTTGCGTGGGCCAGACCAACACGACGGCGCGGCATGTTGAAAAAGCATGGAAACGAATCCAGGAAACAGCCGCGAAGCTGGGCTGATTCAGTGTGGGTCGGACACTCTTGTCCGACGCCGTTGACCTTGACTTGATTCACGAAAAATCAGTGATCGACATCAACTCGGAGTAGCGGCTTTACCCTGACCCCAGCACGAGCGGGACGCTCGCGCCTACATGGCCAGACGGGATGCGTCAGTGCGCGCCTTTCGGGCAAGGTACTTCCCGCGGCCGGTAAGAAAGCGCGCCAGAGAATCGGCCACACCTTCCAGCAGTATCCGGTCCTCCGCTCCGAACGCGCCCTCGCGATCGCTCTCCACGCTTAGCACTCCCAATTCCCGCGAAGCCAACTTTATCGCGATCAGAATCTTGGAGCGCGTTTCCGGCAGCGCCACTTCTCCTAGGACGTCTCGGCCTGCACCCAACGACTGCTGGGGGGCGCCTTCTCCGACCGTCAGAAAGATGCCGACCCAAGCGTAGTGCCGTCCGCAGCAAAGCACATCGATCACATCCTCCAGGGGAGAATGATGCGCGGAAGGCCGGACGGCTGCGAGATAACGTTCGACGTCAGCCAGCAACTGGCGCGTGGGACGATAGACTTTCAAGGGCGGTTCCTGAGGGCAAGAAAAATCGAGGCCAGTGTAATGGCAGGTGCGGCGAGGGTCAACGGTTTTGGTCCTGCAATTTTGGTCCTGCGTGTTTTGGTCTGCGGAGACCAGCAACCAGCACTTGGAATTTGGCCAATTCCCAAGCACCAAGTGCTAATTCCCCTTACCTCTTCTCCAACTCCTTGGGCTTGTCGGGAACGGAATTTGCCGACGCATCCGGACGCCAGGCAGTCGAGTTGGCTCCGGCTGACGGAGTCACCCCGAAATCCCATACGTAAAGGTTCATGCCATCTTTCCCCAGTAACTCGATCACGGCGTACTCACCGGGCGCGAGGTCGGTCGACGGAGTCACCTTCACCCATCCGCCCGTGAGTTTGGTCGACGTGGTAGGTACCAGCTTTTGTTCCTGGCTGACTTTGCCGTAAATCGCGATCTTGATGTCTCCGACAACGCGCTTGTCCTTGTTGCTTTGCAAGTGCACGATTTTGAAACGGTCCCAGGCCAGTTGTTCTTCTTTTGATTTCTCGGCGATCTGGGTGGCTTTGTCGAGCTGGTCCTGTTGCTCGAGATTGACGTAGATTGCGGGCACGGTGACATGCGCCTGAATCCTGGCATGCGCGCCGGGCAGTTCGATGGTCTGCTTGGCGCTGGCAATGGGATTGATGGTGGCTCGTAGGATGTTACCCTTCACGTTCTTGTTCAGCTCGCCGCTGCTCTGCTGCAGTTCGACCAGCTGGGGCTGGGTCTGGAAGGTATCGAGCAAAATCACGCCGCCATCGTCGGGCAGGCGCAAGCCAGGCGCTACATGCGGAGATCTGGCCTCGTCGGCCTGGCGCTCTGCCTCTAACTCCTTATCAAGTTCCACCGCTTCCGGGGCGGGTTTGCCGGCGGCGCGGTCCTTCTCGTATTTGTCGGTGGCCGCCCAGTCCACCAGGGAATTGGGGACCTCCTCCCACTCGTTGCGCTCCGCGCTCAGGTAACGCACGCGCTCGCCTTTCACTTCCCACTTGGTGGCCAGCTGGTAGGTGCCATCTTTGAGGATGAGGCGCTTGGCAAGCTGTTGCGCGGGCGCAGGCGTGGCCGCCGCCAGAACCAATGCGGTTCCTGCCAGCAGAACGATCACGAGGCGATGAAGCTGAAGCATAGGATCAACTACTTAGATGCAACCTTCTTGTGCCCAGTGTACTCCGCGGGATTGTCTCCGTCAGGAAGGTGGAGGACGGGCGGGACGCCCGGCCTCCATTTCTCCGGCTTCTCCGGCGAGAAACTATTTCTCGTCAGCGGAAAACATTTCTGGCATAATTGCTTGTGCACCCATCCTGCACAAAATTTCAAAGACAATTTAAGGCGAGGAATCGATGTCGGCAAAGTACATCTTTGTGACCGGGGGAGTGGTGTCTTCGTTGGGCAAGGGACTGGCGGCGGCCTCGATTGGGTGCCTGCTCGAAAGTCGCGGGCTCAAAGTCAACCTGATGAAGTTTGATCCTTACCTCAATGTCGATCCCGGCACCATGTCGCCGTTTCAGCATGGAGAAGTATTTGTCACCGACGACGGGGCTGAGACCGACCTCGACCTTGGTCACTACGAACGCTTCACCCACGCCAAACTTTCTCGCGACAACAATTGGACCACGGGGAGGATTTACGAACAAATCATCGCCAAGGAGCGGCGCGGCGATTATTTGGGCAAAACCGTGCAGGTAATTCCTCACGTCACGAATGAAATCAAGGCTGCGATGAAGAAAGTGGCGCAGGATGTGGACGTCGCCATCGTCGAAGTCGGAGGCACGGTGGGCGATATCGAATCGCTGCCCTTTATGGAGGCCATCCGCCAAATGCGGCAGGAACTGGGCCGCGACCACACCTTGTTCATGCACGTAACCCTGGTGCCGTTTATCGCCGCCGCGCAGGAACTCAAGACCAAGCCGACCCAGCACTCGGTGAAAGAACTGCTCAGCATTGGGATCCAGCCTGACATTCTGCTGTGCCGCACCGACCGGTTTCTCTCCAAAGAGATTAAGTCGAAAATTGCTCTCTTCTGCAACGTGGAAGAAGAGGCGGTCATCACCGCCAAGGACGTGGCCTCCATTTACGAAGTGCCGCTGGTGTTCTCGCGTGAAGGCGTGGATTCCCTGGTGCTTCGCTACCTGCGCCTGGAAGCCAAAGATCGCGACCTCAAGGATTGGGAGGAAATCGTCCACCGCGTCTATAACCCGAAAGCCGAAGTCACAATCGGAATCGTGGGCAAGTACGTGGAGTATGAAGATTCCTACAAATCATTGAAAGAGGCGCTGGTCCACGGCGCGCTGGCGCACAACCTGAAGCTGAACCTGAACTGGATTGAAGCCGAAGGACTCGAAACTGGAGACCGCAGCTATGAAGAACAGCTGGCCGAATACGATGGGCTGCTAGTCCCAGGCGGATTTGGCAAGCGCGGCATCGAGGGCATGCTGATCGCGATTCGCTACGCCCGTGAAAAGAAGGTCCCGTATTTTGGCATTTGCCTCGGTATGCAAACCGCTTGTATCGAGTTTGCCCGCAACCTGTGCGGACTGACAGACGCCAACTCCAGCGAATTCGATCCTGCAACGCCACACCGCGTGATCTACAAATTGCGTGAACTGCGTGGGGTCGAGGAATTAGGCGGGACCATGCGGCTGGGAGCCTGGACCTGCAAGATCGAGCCCGACACTCTGGCGTACAGGATTTATGGCAAACTCGAAATCAGCGAGCGTCATCGGCACCGCTACGAATTCAATCGCGAATATGAAGAGACCCTGACGGCAGGGGGCTTGCGGATTTCCGGATCGACGCCGGACGGGACTTACGTGGAGATGGTGGAGTTGCCCGACCATCCTCACTTCATCGGATGCCAATTCCATCCCGAGTTCAAATCCAAGCCATTGGAGCCGCATCCGCTGTTCAGAACGTTCATCGGGGCCGCATATGAGCATGGACTTAAGCGGCGGGCGGAGAAGGCGGCTTCCGAAGTGGAGATGTTCCACCGGCCCGAGAAGGTTGGCAAAAGATAGTTAACCACGGAGGACCCAGAGGACACGAGGAAAGCAAGACCGGTTTGATTTTCTCTGTGTCCCCTGTGTCCTCCGTAGTTCGAACATGACCACTTCTTTTCAAATCGACAATGTCAGGATCGGCGGCGGGAATCTGTTCCTGATTGCCGGCCCCTGCGTCATCGAAAGCGAGCAGCATGCGATCTTCATGGCGGAAGTGATCAAGGGCGTTACCCGTTCCCTGAATTTTCCGTTCATCTTCAAGGCTTCCTATGACAAGGCCAATCGCACTTCCATTCGCAGCTATCGCGGACCAGGCCTGGCCGAAGGTTTGCGCATCCTGAAAAAAGTGAAAGATGAAGTACACCTTCCCATCCTTACCGACGTGCACGAAACTGCCGACGTACCCAAGGTTGCGGAGGTCGCCGACATCCTGCAGATTCCCGCGTTCCTATGCCGTCAGACCGACCTCGTCGTGGCTGCGGCCATGACCGAGCGCGTGGTAAATATCAAGAAGGGCCAGTTCGTCTCGCCTTCCGACATGCGGCATATCGTGGAGAAATGCCGCACTGCGGGCAACGACAAGGTCTTCGTCACCGAGCGCGGATCCAGCTTCGGGTACAACAATCTGGTGGTCGATATGCGTTCGCTGGCCATCATGCGAAAGTTCGTTCCCGTGGTTTTCGACGCTACCCATTCGGTCCAACTGCCATCGTCTGCGGCTAATGGAGATCACGCGGTCAGCGGAGGGCAGCCGGAATTCATCCCTGTACTCGCTCGTGCCGCGGTGGCGGCGGGCGTGGATGGAATCTTCATGGAAGTTCACGACAATCCCAAAGAGGCCAAATCCGACGGGGCCAACGCGCTCGAATCAACCCGGCTGCGCGAGGTGTTGAAGGAGCTGCAGGCAGTACAGAACGCGCTGATCGCGGCGCATGCGAAACCGTGAACCAGTCGCGCCGATTGAATCTGCTACCATTGCCCCTTTAGCCATACGGCAGAGGCCGCAATGAAATTCTTCCTGACTGTTTTGGCCGCTCTCCTGGTCGCTACCATCGTGGCTTCTGGTGCGCAAACCGCCCCAGGAGCGGCGCCCCTGCGAGTCGCTATCGCGGGCATGGTTCACGGCCACGTCGACGGCTTCCTACAGCACTCGCTACACCGGTCCGATATTCAGATTGTCGGCATCGCTGAGTCTGACCAGCAAGTGGCAGCGCGCTATGCGGCGCAATTCAATCTCGACCGTAACCTGCTCTTCACCGACCTGGAAGACATGCTGCAGAGAACTCACCCGCAGGCCGTTCTGGCCTACACCAACACCTATGACCACCGAAGGGTGGTGGAAATCTGCGCCCGGCATGGCATCCCCGTAATGATGGAAAAACCGCTGGCCGTCAGCACCGAAGATGCGCACGCCATCGTGGACGCCGCGCGCAAGGGCAAGATCCAGGTGCTGGTGAACTACGAGACGTCGTGGTATCGCAGCAACCATGCCGCCTACGACATGGTTCACGACAGGAGCATAGGCGACATTCGCAAGGTGGTCGTCCACGACGGCCACCCGGGCCCGAAGGAAATCAACGTACAACCCGAGTTTCTGGCCTGGCTCAACGATCCCCAGCTCGATGGTGGCGGAGCACTTTATGATTTTGGCTGCTACGGCGCCGATCTGATGACCTGGCTCATGGATGGGCAGCGGCCCACTTCGGTGACGGCAGTCACGCAACAGATCAAGCCGGAAATTTATCCCCGGGTGGATGACGAAGCCACCATCATTCTGACCTATCCCAAGGCGCAGGCCATTCTGCAGGCGTCATGGAACTGGCCATTTGATCGTAAAGATATGGAGGTCTATGGCCAGACCGGATACGTGGTCACCGTGCGCCGCGACGACGTGCGGGTGCGGCTGAAGGGAGGAGATGTGCAAAAGGTGGCGGCCAGGCCGGTCGCCCCTCCTTATGACGACTCCCTGTCATTGCTGCGGGCGGTGGTTATGGATGGAGCAGCGCCGGGCGGGCCTTCATCTTTGGACACCAACGTGATCGTCGCCGAAATTCTGGACGCAGCGCGGCGCTCCGCGGCCTCGGGAAAATCTGTTCGGCTTTCGGGAGACTAGATTTCGGGATGCAATGTAGGCGCGAGCGTCCCGCTCGGGCAGGAATGCACACAGCCTGGCGTTCGAGAGCGATTGCCAGGACGACGCACTCTTCATCCCTCCACGAGCGGGACGATCACGCCTACATTTAACATTTCAGCTGATGCGTATCGTTTGCGCCATTGCCGGAATCGTTTTGATCTTTGGCATCCTCCTGGATGCGTTCGAGACCGTGGTCTTGCCGCGCCGGGTACAGCGCAGTTTCTTTCGCCTGACCAGCTGGTTCTACCGGCGTACCTGGATTCCCTACCGAAAACTCGCAAGCCGCATTCCTTCGCGAGCTCGGAGGGAGAATTTTCTTGGCTACTTCGGGCCGCTCTCCCTGATTTTCCTGCTGATTTTGTGGGCGGCGGGGCTGATCTTTGGTTTTGCATTGCTGCAATACGGAGCCGGCGAACACTTCCGCTTAGGCAGTGAGCCTCTCACTTTTGGCGTGCTGCTCTACCACAGCGGTGAGACTTTCTTTACCCTGGGCTACGGGGACATCATTCCCAACTCCGGCGTGGCCCGCGCCCTGGCGGTGATCGAGGCCGGCATGGGGTTCGCGTTTTTAGGCGTGGTGATTGGGTATTTGCCGACCATCTATTCATCCTTCTCCCGTCGCGAAATCGAAATTTCCCTGCTCGATGCCCGGGCGGGCTCGCCTCCGTCGGCCGCCGAGTTATTGTCCCGGTTCGGAAACAGTCCACAGCAGGCCGTGCTCGATCAGATTTTCAAGGATTGGGAACGCTGGGCGGCAGAAGTATTGGAGAGCCATCTTTCTTATCCCGTACTGAGTTTTTTTCGCTCGCAACACAACAATCAATCGTGGCTGGGAGCGCTGGTCACGATCCTGGATGCCACCACGCTGGTGATCGCGGGCGTGGACGGGCTGCGCTTCGAACAATCCAGAATCACCTTCGCCATGGCGCGGCATGCCGTGGTTGACCTGGCCCAGGTGGTGAATGCACGTTATGCGCCAGCCGGGGATGACCGGTTGCCCGCGCAGGAATTGAACCGGCTGCGTGAGAGCCTGGCAGCACGCGGAGTAAAGCTGCGCGAGGGCGTCGCCTTCGAAGAGAAACTATCCCATCTCCGTTCGCTGTACGAACCATATGCCGTCGCCATTGCGGCCAATCTCTCGATCACGTTGCCGCCCTGGATTCATCCCGAGAAGCAAAAGGATAACTGGCAGGCCGGCCCCTGGGACCGGGCCATCCAGGCCAGAAGTCTGGCGGGACGAGTGCAGAGTATGGATGATCATTTCTGAAACTGGCAGCGTTCAGCTCTTTTCTTTCCTTTGAATCGTAGGGCTGAATGCCGGGTGCCAATTGCTAAGTGCTGACTTCCGGGTTCTGCTAACATCTTTTCCTTCCATGAAACACATTGGTGAGAACGTGGTACGGATCGAGGCTGAGGCATTGCGCGCGTTGGCCGACCGCATCGCGGGACCTATGGCGGAGGCTTTCGTGAAAGCGGTTGAATTGATCCACGCCTGCAGCGGCCGGGTGGTAGTCACGGGCATGGGCAAGAGCGGCATCATCGCGCGCAAGATCGCGGCCACGCTCAGTTCGACCGGAACTCCAGCTTTGTTCATGCACCCCGTGGACGCCGTCCACGGAGACTTGGGCATGGTGGTGCGCGGCGACGTGGTGCTCGCACTCTCGGCCAGTGGCGAGACGGAAGAAATTCTGCGGCTGCTGGCGACTCTCAAGCGGCTGCAGGTGCGGCTGATCAGCATGACCGGGGATGCAGTCTTTTCAAGAGCCGCGGGCGTGGGCGCCCGCGACACACAGTCAACGCAAAAAATATCCACGTTGGCGGCGGCGGCCGATGTCGCACTCGACTGCTCCGTGGCCCAGGAGGCTTGCGGACTCGGTTTGGCCCCTACCGCTTCAACTACCGCCATGCTCGCTTTGGGCGATGCGCTGGCCATGACTCTGGCCGAAAAGCGCGGTTTCAAGGAAGAAGACTTCGCCAATTTGCATCCCGGAGGAAAGCTGGGGAAGCGCCTGGCGCGGGTGGAATCGCTGATGCACACCGGCGACGCCGTACCCCGAGTCACGCCGCAGACCCGGATGCCGGATGTGATCTATGAAATGTCCAGGAAAAAACTGGGCGTGACGGCTGTGGTCGATGGCCAGAAGCTGGTAGGTGTGATCAGCGATGGCGATCTGCGGCGGTTGCTGGAAAAGCGCGGTAAAGACGTACTGGACCTCAGCGCCGGTGAATGCATGACTGCGAAGCCGAGAACGATTGGCGCTAACGAGTTTGCGGCTACGGCGCTGGCTTTGATGGAAGAAAAAAAGATCACGTCATTGGTGGTGGTTGATGGGGCGCGCACTCTTCTGGGGATTGTCCACCTGCACGACTTGTGGGGAACGGAGATGATGTAGGAATTGAGTAATTTGGTAATTGAGCAAATGTGTAATTGCAGGTCTGTGGGTCTTCGCGTTCGGGTAAGGTTTTCAATTACCAAATTACGCAATTACTAAATTGCTCAATGAGGTCTTCATGTATCACTACGATCCCATTACCGCCTTGGAAGAACTGACGGAAGACGCTACCCTGCCGAACCCTGTACACGTGCGCGACATGATTCTGCGCAAGAAGCTCGGCCCCGACAAGTCGCTGGAATTGAATCGCCTGTTCGTCGAATATCAGAAGTTTTTCGGCGAGGCGCAGAAGCTGGGGAAAGAGATCCTGAAGCGGTTGGCGAGCTAAGGTAAATCCCTGCAATACACACGTAGGGGCGGGTGCCCCACCCCGCTGGGCGGAGCAAAGCTCCGCAACTTCGGCGAGCTTTGCTCGCCCGCCCGGACGAGGGCGTCCGGGCCTACGCGGGCAGAAACCCCATCATTTACAATGATAGATTCCCTAATTCCCCAGGACCCCTAACTATGCATCGTTGGTCGCAACTGTTTATTCCTACACTGCGCGAGGCGCCCGCGGACGCTGAAGTCGCCAGCCACATATTCCTGGTGCGGGCCGGATACATCCGCCAGCTGGCTGCCGGGATTTACTCCTATCTCTTCATGGGGCAGCGCTCCTTCAACAAGATCATGGCCATTGTTCGCCAGGAGATGGACAAAATCGGTCAGGAATTCTACCTACCGGCCATTCATCCCCGCGAACTGTGGGAGGCCAGTGGGCGCTGGGCCGTGATGGGCGACAACATGTTCCGGCTGAAAGACCGCAAGGGCGCCGCTCTGTGTCTCAGCATGACGCATGAAGAAGTCATGACCGAGATTGCGCGCAAGGAACTGCGGAGCTACAAGCAGCTGCCCCAGATCTGGTACCAGATTCAGAGCAAGTTCCGGGATGAAGCCCGGCCCAAATCCGGCTTGTTGCGAGTGCGGCAGTTCATCATGAAAGATTCGTACTCATTCGACATCGATCCCGCCGGCCTGGATGTTTCCTACCAGAAGCATTACGACGCCTACTGCCGCATTTTCGACCGCTGTGGACTGAAGTACATGGTGGTCGAAGCCGATTCCGGAGCGATGGGCGGATCGCAGTCGCATGAGTTCATGGTGCGCACGTCGGCTGGCGAAGACCTGATCGTAAGTTGCGAAAAATGCAAGTACGCCGCCAACCTGGACAAGGCAACCTCAAAGCTGGCGAAGGTTGAGGACCTCAAGGCGGAGGGCGATGGCAAGCCGCTCGAGGTCAACACCCCGGGCATGAAGACCATCGAGGACGTCGCCAAATTCCTGGGCGTTTCGCCAAAGAACAAGATCAAGACGCTGGCACTCATGACGGAAACCCTCGACTCCAAGAGCGGCAAAGCATCGGCGCGCGCGGTCATATTGCTGATGCGCGGCGATCATCAGATGAATGAAGTGAAGCTGTCGGCCGCGCTGGGAGGCAAGGAAGCACGGCCCATGCAGGAAGAGGAAATCCGGCAGCTCTTCAACTCCCCTGCGGGATTTCTGGGGCCCATCGGCATCGCGTGGGCAAAGGACATGAACGACGTTCAGCGTCCAATCCTGCTGGTGGACAAGGCGCTCGAGGGCCGCACTAATCTGATTGGCGGGGCCAATAAGGAAGACTATCACCTGAAGAACATCACGCCCGGCCGCGACTTCCAGCCTACCGCGTACATTGATCTGCGTAGCGTAACTGCAGGTGAAGATTGCCCCAACTGTGGCGGGAGCCTGTGCCTTGACAGAGCGGTCGAGATCGGACACATCTTCAAGCTGGGCTACAAGTACACACAGTCCATGGGAGCGCGCGTCCTGGACAAGAACGGGAAAGAAGTCGCGCCCATCATGGGCAGCTATGGCATTGGGATTGAGCGCATTCTGACGGCGGCGGTGGAGCAGGACAACGATGAGAATGGTTTCTGGCTGCCGCTGCAGATTGCGCCGTTCGAAATAATAGTGACGCCGACCAACGTGGGCGACGAAAAACTCCTGAGCACGGCCGTGGACATCACCCGGCGCCTTGAGGCCGCCGGCTACGAGGTGCTGCTCGACGACCGGGACGAGCGCCCCGGGGTTAAATTCAAGGACGCCGATTTGGTAGGTATTCCCTTTCGAATCAATGTGGGAAAGAAGGTTACCGAAGGTACCGTGGAAGTGGTTCGGCGCTCGACTCGGCAAATGGAGGATGCTAGCATCTCCGCAATAACCGATTATTTCGGAAAGAATCTACGGTCCGCGCCCTGAGCCGCCCGGCGCGCGACCGGAAGCGGAGCGCGCTATGAAGATGGTTTTCGGCATTGTGATCATTGTCGCCGCGGTTATTCTGATCGCCACGCTGGCGCCTCCCTACTTCAGCAACTATGAATTCCAGGATGCCCTCAAGACCGAGTCGCAGCTGAGCACCTATTCGACCAAGACCGAGGATGTGATCCGCGATGAAGTCTTCCGCAAGGCGCAGGAAATGGATATCCCGATTACCCGGGAACAGATCAAAGTGGTACGGAACGGAGTAGTGGGTACCGGCTCCGTCGATATCGAAGCCAGCTACATCGTCCACGTGAACCTGCCCGGCTATCCCATGGACCTGCACTTCGACGCTTCCGCCAGAAACAAGGGCGTGTTCTAGAGCACCGACGGCGGCAGTGCGAAGTCCGATTCGCGTACCGAGGCGAGAACCTGGAACACAACCACCTCTTACTTCAGTACTCTTGTTTCCCAACCTGGTAACTCCCTACCATTCAGGAATACCTGCCCAGCACGTCCCCATCAGGGGTGGCTGGCATGGGCGTCTTTCGCCGGGTCGGCAGCACAAGTGCAAGACTGGGCTGACCGGCGATTAAGGCCGAATCGGTGTGGAGGATGTATGAAGCTGGGAATCAGGCTTTTGTGGTTAATGCTGGCGGCGGTTGCAATGTTGGGATGGTCGGGTTGCGGTGGCGGCTGTCCAACTACTTCCTTAAGCAGTAGTGGCAGTGGCGGTGGCGGATCCACGGGCGGAACCTCGACCGGGGGCACGGTTTGTGGTCCGGGCACCAACCCCGGAGGAGGAGGAAATGTCGGGTCCCTGCTCTACTACCTCGACAGCGGCAACAGCAGGATTCTCGGTGCCGGCCTGAGCACAACCGGCGCTTTCACCGCTCTGACTCCGTTCACCGCACCGACGCTGCCGAGCGGCGCGGGCAATGACATGGCGATCGTCAACAAGAAATTCCTGTACCTGCCGCAAAACGATTCCCTGACCATTCAGGCCTTCACCATCGACCGCACCACCGGAGCCCTGACCACCGTTGTCGGAAGCCCGTTTCCTACTGCGGGCGCGGACTCGATCACCAGCGATCCCGCGGGGCGATTCCTTTTCGTGGGAAACGATACTACGGGCCAGATCTCGGTGTTCCAGATCAACGCCACGACCGGGGCCCTGGTAGCGGCTCCCGGTTCGCCATTCTCCGCCTTCAATCTCGATTTCGTCCATGTTCTGGCCGTGGACGGCACCGGAAACTTTCTATATGCAGGTCAAGGCTTGTCCGCTCTGCCGGTTTATGCCTTTTCCATTGATCAGAATAACGGCGCACTTTCCCCGGCCGTGGGCAGTCCTTTTGGTTTGGGAGTGGCGGGGGTGCGCACCGATTTCACGGGCAAGTTCGCGGTGGGACTCTCCGGCATTTTCGGTGACAACCGTCTGTACGTTTTTGCCATCGATTCGACCACTGGGGCGCTCTCGGCAGTCAACAACTCTCCCTTCGCCACCACCATGGCCGAGCCAGAGAACTTGCGGATCCATCCCAGCAGTCAATTCGTGTACGCCTTCGGAGTTGACAACAACAGCGCTACTGCGGCCATGGAGGGGTTCTCCATTGACCCCAGCTCAGGCGCGTTGACTGGTCTGGCGGGCTCGCCCTTCACCAGCCTGCCCCTTGTGGGAGACTGCAAGTGGGACCAGGGCGGCGGAGAAGCATTCTGCGCCGACGCGGCCAGCAGCGCCTTTTCGGTGCTGGATACCAATACTTCCACCGGCGCTCTTACCCACACCGTGCAGGACCTGACGGTTTCGGACAATACGGTGTTCGCTCCCACCGATTGAGACCTCGGACGGTACCTGGCTGCCAACCAGCCGTCAGGTTAAAAACAGGGGCCGGCAGGTTAAAATGGATATGCCTATCCAGAGTCAATTGAGGATGCGGAGCGCTCCGTCTGGCCGAGCAGGAGATTTCCCGGTGGCGGATAACGCCAGGTGTGCACTTCATCGTCTAAGACTGTAAAGGCGCCTCCGCTCATCTCATTGTGGCCATAAGACTCAAGATCCCGACAGGCAAGCAAACTGGCAAACCCGGAAGGGGATGGTCGTTCCAGGACCCGCTGCTGCGCGCAGCGCTGGTGGTTTTCCTTGTCCTGGCCACTGTGGGCGGGGTGTTCTTCACCTACTATTACGTCAAGTTTGGCCGGATGATCGACCAGCGCTTCAAGGGCCCGGTGTTCGGCAACTCCGCCCGCATCTACGCCATCGCGCGCCCCGTCGAGGTGGGCGAAAAGATCGACGCCAAAGAGATTGCGGTCCAACTGCGCCGCGCCGGGTATGACCAGAACGGCAAATCGCCCATGGGCAGTTACCGCCTGTTTAATGGCGGCATCGAGATCAAGCCTGGCTCCGACTCCTATCACAGCCCCGAATCGGCCATCATCCGGATTCAAGGCGGCAAGGTTGAAAGCATCACCAGCAAATCGGGCGACCTGGCGGCCTACGAACTCGAACCGCAAATGATCACTTCCTTGTTCGACGCCGGGGACCGGTCCAAGCGGCAACTGGTTACTTACGATGAGATTCCCAAGGTGATGGTGGATGCGGTGCTGGCCATCGAGGACCGGCGCTTCTTTCAGCACGGTGGAGTGAACTTTTTCCGCCTGGCCGAGGCCACATTGATTGACCTCACTCACGGCCGTCACGAGCAGGGCGGCTCCACCATCACCATGCAGCTTTCCCGGGCTTTCTTTTTGACTCCGCAAAAAACCGTAAAGCGGAAATTGTCGGAAATGCTGATTGCGGTTGAGATGGAGCAGAAGCTCAGCAAGCAGCAGATTTTCGAGTTCTATGCCAATCGCGTCGATCTGGGACAGCGCGGTTCCTTCACCATCAGCGGCTTTGGCCAGGCGGCACAGGCCTATTTCAACAAGGATCTAAAGGACGTAACCCCGGCGGAAGCGGCCCTGATTGCGGGAATTATTCAGGCACCCAGCTATCTTTCACCCTACCGCCATCCCGAGCGCGCGCTCGAACGCCGCAACCTGGTGCTGGACGCCATGGTGGAAACTCACAGCCTCACCCAGGCGGAAGCGGAGAAGGCCAAAGCCACACCGCTCAAGCTGGCGCCGCCCAACGTCGAGGCCAGTGACGCTCCCTACTTTGTCGATCTGCTGCGCGAAACGCTGATCAGCAAGCTCGACGAGCGTCAGATGAACGATCAGGGTTATCGCATTTACTCGACCATCGATCCCGACCTGCAAAAGGCGGCTGCGGCCGCGGTGCAGAGCGGCATCAAGCTGGTGGACGACCAGGTAACGAAGCTGCGCACCAAGCGCAAGAGGATCGGAAAAAACAAATACGAGACCACCGTCCTGCCCGGACCGCAGGCCCAGGTGGCGATGGTGGTTATCGATCCGCACACCGGCGAAGTTCTGGCCCTGGTGGGTGGACGAAACTATGGCGTCAGCCAGTTGAACCATGCGGTGGCAAAGCGTCCCACGGGATCGATTTTCAAGCCCTTCGTGTACGCCGCCGCCATGAACACGGCGCTGGACGGCGCTAATCCAATATTTACTCCGGCATCGCTGGTACAGGATGCACCCAGCACCTTTGCCTACGGCGACCAGATCTACGAGCCACGCAACTACAAAGAGGAGTATCACGGCGACGTGACCGCGCGTTATGCCCTGGCCATGTCCTTGAACAATGCCACGGTAAAGATGGCCGAAGAGGTGGGCTACGACAAGGTAGCCGACCTGGCCAAAGCGGCCGGGATCACGTCGGTGAAGGCCACGCCCGCCATGGCGTTGGGTGCCTACGATGCCACCCCGCTCGACATGGCGGCAGCCTACACCGTCTTCGCGAACGGTGGGGTGCGCATTTCGCCGACTCTGGTCAACTCCGTGCGGAACGCCAACGGCGATATCGTCCTCGATTTCAAGCCCGACACCCATCCCGTCCTCGATCCTCGCGTGGCTTATGTTATGACCGACATGATGGAAGGGGTGATGAACTACGGCACGGCGTACACCGTGCGCCAGTTGGGGTTCACGGCCCCCGCCGCCGGTAAGACAGGAACTTCGCATGACGGCTGGTTTGCCGGCTATACCAGCAACTTGCTGTGCATTGTCTGGGTGGGTTATGACGACTACAGCGATATTCGCTTGAGCGGCGCCCAAACCGCAGCCCCGATTTGGGCAGAGTTCATGAAGAAAGCAGTGACCCTGCCGCAGTACGCGGATGCCAGGCCGTTCGCGCAGCCCGCAGGCGTAGTGGATGTGCAGCTCGACAAGACCACCAATCTGCTGGCTACACCCTCCTGCCCGGAAACCTACAGTGTTGCCTTCGTTGCGGGCACCGAGCCTAGCGAGACCTGCGACCAGGGCCAGGGAATGCGCGGCTTCTTCTCCCGGGTTTTTGGCCTGGGCGGCGAGAAGGCCCTTCCGCCCCCTCCTCCTGGCGCCCAAACCGGCGCGCCGCCTGGACCGGCGGGCACTGCGGCCGAAGATCCCAGCAAAAAGAAAAAAGGCTTTTTTGGCAAGATTGCGGGTATCTTTAAGGATGACAAACCGTCTAACGATCCGCCACCCAAACCGGCGGACACGGGCGGTAAGGGTCCTCAGTAGACGAGCCCGCATCGAGTTGGCTCTGTCTTCAGGAGCGGGACTTATGGGTCGTCAATATCTGCTTTACCTCCTGCTTGCAACGCTTTTCCCCATCCTTTCCATGGCTCAGGCGCATCATTTCGCCCAGACTCATTCCTCTGAGCAGGTTGAGGTAAGTCCGCCGCCGGTGCGGCGAGCTGAGCCCCCGCCGGCCGACGCCGCGGCCGCTGACCTGGAAGCTCGAGGCGATGCCTTGCGGTCCGAGAAGTTCTATCTGGACGCGCTCGACTACTATCGGACGGCGCTGAAGAAACAGCCCGATAGCGCCCGGCTCTACAACAAGATTGGCATCAACGAATTGCAGATGGCACGCTTCGGCGACGCCCACAAAGACTTCGAACGGGCGATCAAGAACGATCGCCAGTTTGCCGATGCTTACAACAATCTGGGGGTAATTTACTATCTGCAGAAAAATTACGGAAAGGCCATCAAGCAGTACGACAAAGCCATCAAGATACGGCAGGATTCCGGCTCGTTTTTCAGTAATTTAGGCGCCGCGTATTTCTCCAAGAAGGACTACGTGAAAGCCAGTCTGGCCTACAACCAGGCGCTGCAGCTGGACCCCGACATTTTTGACCGAACCTCGCACACCGGGGTGCTGGCCCAGATGTCGTCGCCAGGCGACCGCGCCCATTTTTACTATGTGCTGGCCAAGCTCTACGCGAAAAGCGGCGTCGCCGACCGCTCCCTGCAATACCTGAGGCGGGCCATGGAAGAAGGCTATAAGGGGATTGACGACGTGTACAAAGACTCGGAGTTCGCCGGACTCCGCAAGGACCCGCGGTTTACCGAGCTCATGGCCGCACGGCCAGTGGCCATTTCGGAATAGATCTGAATTTACAAACATTTACAAAAACCCGCGAAACTTTCTGTGGCGAGTGGGTTTAGACAAATTAACTACTCCTGAAAACAACAGGGTGAGTAAGGAGAAACGGTAGCCCATCGGTCGTCGACCCGAGCACGCCCCAAGCAGACGGCCGGTGGGTTTTTGTTTGCGGTGAGCAGCACCTGGTACTTGGCAATTGGCCAATGCCGCCGAACCTTCCTATTCCCAGGTGCTTAACCCAACTTGCGGCTGGGCTGGCTAATTGCCAAGGGCTAAGTGCTGTCCCTAATGTACTTCTCCACTGCTTCTTTCCATTTTCCCTGCGCCTTCAGAATAAATTCGATTGCGTCCCGCAGCGCCCCATCGCCGCCGGCGTGGGGGGTCACGTAATGGGCTTCTTCCTTGACCTCCCGGCGTGCATTGGCGACGGCGAGGGAAAGGCCGCAGTTCCGCATTACAGGAAGGTCAATCACGTCGTCGCCGACGAAGGCCACTTCACTGGGGCTGAGCCCTTCCGCGCGCAAAACCTCGTGTAAGACTTTCAACTTGTCCCGAATGCCT
>Ga0335084_10000056_pt1 | contig 67118 bp, 63 predicted proteins | sample Lox_Sample_44_FD_206721 | JGI IMG/M metagenome (GOLD analysis project Ga0335084, IMG submission 206721) | Soil microbial communities from Loxahatchee National Wildlife Refuge, Florida, United States - Lox_Sample_4.4 | ecosystem: Environmental > Terrestrial > Soil > Wetlands | place: USA...
TGGTACAAGACACAGCGCGCCGGGGCGGTGCCTTGCTCGTGCCGGCGTTCGCCGTGGACCGAACCCAGGAGCTGCTCTGGATGCTCCGCCGTCTCGAGCTCGCCGGGGCGATTCCGGTGCTGCCGGTGTACTGCGACAGCCCGATGGCGATTGAGGTGACCGACATCTACCGCCGTTACGCTGCCGAGTGCGATCCGCAGGTAGCGGCGGCGTTCGAGCGGGGCGAGAACCCGCTCCATCCGGGCGGCTTGCACATCGCCCGGACGCCTGAAGAATCCAAGCGTATCAACGACGTTCGGGGGCCGATCATCATTATTTCGTCGAGCGGGATGGCAACGGGGGGCCGGATCCTGCACCACCTGGCGCTGCGCCTCGGCGATCCGAAGACGACGGTGCTACTCGTTGGCTATCAGGCGCCGGGCACGCGCGGCCGGGCCCTCGAAGAGGGGGCGGAACGTATCCGGATCTTCGGCATCGATACGACCGTGCGGGCGCGAGTGGCCGAAATCACGGCGCTGTCCGCCCACGCGGACCGGGACGAGACACTCCGATGGCTGGGCGGGTTCGCGCGGCCGCCGCGCGTCACGTACCTGGTCCACGGCGAGCCTGAAGCGACGAGCGCGCTGGCGCGGGCGATCGAGAAGCGCTACGGGTGGCGGGTGGAGGTACCCACCGACGGACAGAAGGTCGAGCTTGCGGCCTGAGCGGTTTGCCGCGGCCTAGACCGCCCCGGCGGCGAGCTGGCGCAGCACGTACTCGAGGATGCCGCCGTGGCGGTAATAGAGCAGCTCCTGCGGCGTGTCGATGCGGATGGTGGCACGGAACGTCACGACGGTGCCGTCGGAGCCGGTCGCCCGGATCGCGACCTCTTTGCCGTGCGGAAATCCCTCGGTGAGGAGCTCCGCGAGACGCGTGAGGTCGTAGCGCTCGGTCCCGGTGAGCCTGAGCGAGGCGGCGTCCTCGCCGGCCAGGAATTGCAAGGGCAGGATTCCCATCCCCACGAGGTTCGAGCGATGGATGCGCTCGTAGCTCTGGGCGATCACGGCGCGAACGCCGAGCAACCGTGGTCCTTTCGCCGCCCAATCGCGGGACGACCCCGCGCCGTACTCCTTCCCCGCGATGACGACGAGCGGCGTTCCCTCCTGCTGGTAGCGCACCGAGGCGTCGTAGATCGTCATCCGCTCCCCGTCAGGCAGGTGAACCGTGACGGGTCCCTCGGTACCCGGCGCGAGCGCATTCTTCAGGCGCACGTTGGCGAACGTGCCGCGCACCATCACTTCATGGTTGCCGCGGCGCGCGCCGTAGGAGTTGAAGTCCACGGGGTCGACCCCGTGCGCCACGAGATACTGGCCGGCCGGGCTCGTCTTGCGAATCGAACCCGCGGGCGAGATGTGGTCGGTGGTGATGCTGTCGCCCAGGAGGCATAGCACGCGGGCGCCCTGGATGTCGGTCACGGGCTTGGGCGTCGCAGGCATGCCGTCGAAGAAGGGAGCACGACGGATGTAGGTCGACTCGGGCTCCCACAGGAACCGATCGCCCGCGGGGACGGGGAGGCCCGCCCAGCGGGCGTCGCCTTTGAAGACCTCGCCGTACTCCTTGCGGAACATCGAGGACTGAATCGCGCTCTGCACGAGCGCATCGACTTCCGCGGGCGAAGGCCAGAGGTCGCGCAGGTAGACCGGGCGTCCGTCGGCGCCGGTGCCGAGGGGCTCCCGCCCGAGATCGATGTCGATGCGGCCGGCGAGCGCGTAGGCGACGACGAGCGGCGGCGACGCCAGATAGTTGGCCCGCACCTCCTGCTGCACCCGGCCCTCAAAGTTGCGGTTGCCCGAGAGCACGGCGCAGGCGACGAGCTGTCCGTCGGCGATGGCCACCGACACAGCCTCCGGCAGGGGCCCGGAGTTGCCGATGCAGGTCGTGCACCCGTAGCCCACCAGGTGAAACCGGAGCGCCTCGAGGTGGGGCGTGAGGCCCGCTCGGTCGAGATAGTCGGTCACGACCTTCGATCCGGGGGCGAGGCTGGTCTTCACCCAGGGCTGCGAGCGGAGCCCCTTCTCGACCGCCTTTTTCGCGAGGAGCCCGGCCGCCATCATCACCGACGGATTCGACGTGTTGGTGCAGGACGTGATCGCCGCGATCACCACCGATCCGTGGTGCAGCTTGCAGTCCACGCCATCGATCCTGACGTCAACGTGCGTCCGCCGCTCGGGCGGCGCGGCCACGGCAACGTTGCCGCCCTCGGCCTCCCAACGGCCTCCATTCGTTGGCGTGCCGACGGGCGACGTGGGTTGCACGAGGGTCGGCAGGGCGGCGAGAAACGACTCCTTCGCTTCACGCAGAGGGACCCGGTCCTGCGGACGGCGCGGGCCGGCCAGGCTCGGCTCGACGCTCGCGAGGTCGAGTGAGAGGGAGTCGGAATAGACGGGCTCGGGGGAAGCGGGGGAGTGAAACAGCCCCTGCTCCTTCATATAGGCCTCCACCAGCGCGATCTGCTCGCGAGGACGGCCCGTGAACGCGAGGTAACGGAGTGTCTCGTCGTCCACCGGAAACAGCCCGACCGTCGCTCCATATTCCGGCGCCATGTTGCCGATCGTGGCCCGGTCGGCGACAGGAAGCGCCGCGACCCCCGGCCCGTAGAACTCGACGAACTTGCCGACCACACCCCGCTTGCGGAGCAGCTGGGTGACGGTGAGGACCAGGTCGGTGGCCGTAGCCCCTTCACCGAGACGCCCGGTGAGACGCACTCCCACGACCTCGGGAATCAGCATCGACACCGGCTGGCCGAGCAGCGCCGCCTCGGCCTCGATGCCCCCGACCCCCCAGCCCAGGACGCCGAGGCCGTTGATCATAGTCGTGTGCGAATCGGTGCCCACGAGCGTATCGGGATAGGCCTGGGGGTTCGGGCCGTCGGTCGAATAGACGACGCGCGCGAGATACTCGAGGTTCACCTGGTGCACGATCCCGGTGTCGGGCGGGACGACGCGAAACCCGCGGAAGGTCTGTTGCGCCCAGCGGAGCAGGGCGTAGCGCTCGCGATTGCGCTGGAACTCGAGGTCGGCGTTCGCCTGGAACGCGGCCGGTGTGCCGAACTGGTCGACGATCACCGAGTGATCGATGACGAGCTCGGCCGGCAGCAGCGGATTGACGCGCTTGGGGTCGCCGCCGATCGCGCGCATGGCGTCGCGCATCGAGGCGAGGTCCACGACGGCCGGGACGCCCGTGAAGTCCTGGAGGAGGACCCGGGCGGGCATGAACGCGATCTCCTCGTCGGGAGTCTGCTTCGCGTCCCAGCGGGCGAGACGCTCGACGTCCGCCGCACGCACGGTGCGGCCGTCCTCGCGCCGCAACAGGTTCTCGAGGAGGAGCCGGAGCGAGTAGGGGAGCCGCGAAACGGGGAGGCCGCGCCGCTCGAGCGCATCGAGGCGAAAAATCTCGAACGTCCGGCCCGCAGCCGTTAGCGCGCGCTTCGCGCCGAAGCTGTCAGGCGGGGTCATTCTACAACTTTAACATCGCTCACATAGTACTGCGTGTCGCCGAAGCAGCTCGTCGGCACGCCTACGTGCTGGCCGTACGTGAGGGTCACGCGCTTGCCGAGCGATCGATTGATGAGCGCCGCCACGGAGTCGTTGCGCACCGTAAAGAGAAATTTCTCCGACATCGTGCCGGGGAGGTTGACCATCGCGAGCTCTCCCTCCCACGTCTTACAGATCCAGCCCTTCTTCGAGAACTTCTGCACGTAGCCGGCGCGCTCACCCTTCGAATAGGTCCAGCTGAGCACGGCCCACGTGTACCCCCCGACGAGCAGGACAACGATCGCCAGGATGGCGAGGAGGGTTCGCTTGACGCGGCGCGCGGTAGAACCGGACGCAGGTGCGGGGGCGGTCACGCGTGAGAATCTATAGTGTAGGTCTCGGTCCGATAAGCCGAGAAGCCGCGGGCGCGGTAGTTGGGCAGCGCGTGCGGATGATCGAGCGTGCAGGTGTGCACCCAGACGCGGGTAGCGCCGAGGGCCCAGGCGTCGCGCACGGCACACGAGAGCAGGTGCTTGCCCATTCCGCGGCCGATGACGCCGGGCGCGAGGCCGAAGTAGGCGATCTCGACCGATCCGTCGTCCGGCACGCGGCGCAGCTCGTACCATCCGGCGAAGCGGCCGTCATCCGTCGCGACGTGCAGGGTGATCTCGGGCTGGGCGAGGTGCGCGTCGATCTCGGCATCCGTCCAGTGCCAGCGGTCGCGCCAGTGGTATGCCTCGCCCACCGTTTGGTAACAGGAGCGATACAGCTGGGCGGTCGGCCGCGGGACGCGCTCGACGACGAGGCGGGGGAACACCCCGAACCCCTCGCGAAACGCCCGTTGTTCCGTCAGCTGGAGATAGGTGCGCGTGGCTTGCACGGGTCTCTGGCCGCCTGTCGTGACTCGTGTATGTTACCACCCATGGCCAATCGAATGACGACCGCCCCGCTTCCACTGACGCTCCACCTCGCGACCTACACGGTGATCGGGCTGTTCTGCGCCTTTGCGGGAGGGCTCAACCTGCTCGATCCCTCGAAGTACGTTCATGCGCTCGCGTTCCTCGGCGTGACGGGGGCGAGCTGGGGATACGTACTCGGGATCTACCTGGGGCGCCGCGAGGTGGTGGGCCTGGGGTTCGTGCTGAGCGGCGCGTACCTGGGGTTCGGGCTGTGGCAGCTGACGTTGCACCCGCCGCTCGGCTTGCTGCTCGGAGCGATCGGGATCTACGGCGCGGCGGCGCTGTGGTTCTACCGCAAGCAGATCCTCGGGGCCTAGCCGCGGTTCACGCGACGCCGGGCTCCTCGAAGTTCTCCGGCGCCGCAGGAAGCTCGACGACGAAGCGCGCGCCGCCCAGCGTCGATTCCTCGAGCCAGATCTTCCCTCCTACCTCGCTCACCACGCGCTGACAGATGGCGAGCCCGAGCCCCGTGCCCTCATCGGGGCCCTTGGTCGTGAAAAACGGGTCGAAGATGCGGTGGCGGATCTCGCGGCTGATGCCCGGCCCTGAATCCTCGACCACCAGTCGCACCCAGCTGTTCTTGGCGGCGGTCGTGATCTGAATGACGGCGGGCGTGCGTCCCTTGATCGCGTGCTCGGCGTTCGTGACGAGATTGATGACCACCTGCTGGAGCTCCTGACCCAGCCCCAGCACGGCCGGGGCGTCGGTATCCATCTCAATGCGGAATTCGACGTTCTCCGAACGCAGCACCCGGTGGCGGATCTCGGCGACGTCGCGCACCAGCTCGTTCACATAGACGCGCGTGGGCGTAGTGTCGGCGCGGCGGGCGAGGCGCAGCAAGCTCCGCACGATGCGCGCGGCGCGGTCCACCTCGCGCGTCATGGTCGCGGCGGCCGCGGTGACGTCCGGATCGGTGCTGGCGCGCGCGAGCAGCTCGGCCTCCATGCGGATCGCTGCGAGCGGGTTGTTGACCTCGTGCGCCACGCCGCTCGCGATCTCACCCACCGTGGCGAGCTTCTCACGCGCCACGAGCTCCCGTTCGGCGCGCAGCTCGTCCGTGCGGTCGTAGAGGGCGACGAGCAGATGCGTCGAGTCGGCGCCCGCGAGGCCCGTCACGGTGCAATCGCAGATACGCCGTTCCCCATCGTTGCGAGTGACCAGCACTCGGCCGTGCCACGGCTCGCCTTCGAGCGCGCGCGCCAGGACCACGTGCAGCGGCAGGCCGGAGGCCGAGAGGCCAAGCGCCTCGAGGTGCTTGCCGAGCCCCTTGGCCTCGACGCCGATGCCGAACAGACGGCATCCTGCCTGGTTGAGCTGCTCCACCCGCCCACCCCGGTCGACCAGGGCCAGCGGGAGCGGGCTCCCGTTCACCATGGCGCGCGCCTGCTCGGCCGCCGCGCGCACGCCCGCGACCGCCTCGGCCAGCTCCAAGCCGCCCGCGATGTGCGCTCCCACGGCGGTGAGGTACTGCATCTCGACGAGGGTGAAGGGGGGAGGCGCCACCTCTTCCTTTTCTTCCTTGTCCCCTGGCGACGCGGCGATGGGAGCGAGCGGCGCGACGTAGCGGACCACGCCCACAGCGCCCACGACGCCCGCCGACGTCCGGAGCGGGGCGATCATCGCGGCTCGCGCCGTCCCCGACGGGAATGCCGGGGCGTGCGCATCGGGATCCTGGGAGATGTCCTGCGTGATCACGGGCTCGCCCGTCGTGACCACGCGGCCGGTCGTGCTGCCGTTGAGCGGCAGCGTCACCCCGTGCATCTCGACGGAGCGACCGACGCAGGCGGCCACGCGCAGCGAGTCGCCGTCGGGATTCCGCAGGGCCACGTAGGCGCCCTGCGCCTCGACGAGGCTCATCAGGCTCTGGAGCGTGTAGCGCAACAGCAGCTCGCGGTCGGGTGCCGCCAGAAGCCAGCGGGAGAGCTCGACCAGGAAGGTGCCGAGCCGCCGCTCCCGCTCGAGGCTCACCCGGCGGCCCACCATGACGGCAAGGTGCAGGGCCACTTCGAGCACCGCGCGCAGATCGGCGATCTGGAATGTCGAGGGCGCACCTTCGAGCGACGCGGTGACGTGCCGGCCTTCTCCGTCGCGAGACTCGACTCGGATCCTCGCGCTCGTGCCCGCGTTGGGCCCGGCCACGACGACGCCGCTGTCGCTCAGGACATCGTACAACAGCTCGGCGCGCGCTCCGCCTGCCCACTCGCTTATCTCCTGGGCGACGGTGCGCCAGAAGGCCTTCGTATCCTTGGCCGAGCTGGCGTCGAACAGGAGCCGGCGGAGGGGGTCGAGCACGGGGCCGGTTACGGGTTGGTGGGCCGCAGGTCGAGCTCACTCACCATGGCGCGCTCGCCGATGGTGAGGGTCGCGAGGACGGCGTGCGCCACATCATCCGCGGTGAGGACGCGGTCGCGGTTCGGACGGAGCCGTTCCTGCTTGTCCATGAACGGTGTGGCTACCGAGCCGGGGCAAACGGCCACGACGCGGACATTGTGCTTGCGGACTTCGAGCATGAGCGCCTTGGAGAAACCGAGCACCGCGTGCTTCGACGCGCAGTATGCCGTTCCGCCCTCGACGCCGTTCCGCCCGGCCAGCGAGGCGATGTTGACGACGGTCCCGCCTCCCGCGCGCTTGATACCCGGGAGGAACGCGCGGGTGACGAGAAAGAGGGAGCGCACGTTCACACCCATGGTCGCGTCCCAGTCCTCGAGCGACAGCTCCTCGATCGGACGGAATCGCCCGATGCCGGCATTGTTGATCACCACCCGCGCAGCCCCGCGCTCGGCGGCCACGAACGCCGCGAAGGCGTCGACATCGGCCGGGTCCGAGACGTCGCAGCGCTTCCCGACGGCATCGACGCCGGCGTCCTTCAAGGCCTGGACGGTTTCGCGGACGCGCGCCTCGGTGCGGGCGCAGATGGCCACGGTCGCGCCGGCCTGGCCCACGCGGAAAGCGATGGCGCGACCGATGCCTTCGGTCGCCCCCGTCACCACCGCGAGCGTCCCCGACATCTCCATGGGACCCAATATACGACGCGCCGTGGGGCGTCCCTAGCCGGCGATGACTCCGGGGAATCGGGAGGGATCGGGTGTGAAGCTGGGGAAGACGGCGGACAGGTTCGACGCGCCGAGATGGCGCGCCAGGATCTCACCGAAGAGGTCGCGAAAATCCGTGGTGACCGCCAGATCGCGACCCTCGAACCGATAGGCGGGATCGAGCCCGGGCCACCTGCCCAGCACTCTGCCGCCATTCACGGAACCGCCGAGCGCGAACATAGCCGTGGCGTGGCCGTGATCAGTGCCGCCCGTGCCGTTTTCCCTGATGGTTCGGCCGAACTCGGACATGGTGAGCACGACGACGTCGCGCAGCTTCTCGCCAAGGTCCTGGGCAAACGCCGCCAGTGCCTGGGCGAAGTCCCCGATTCGCGTCGCGAGCTGGCCGTCGCTCGCGCCTTGATTGACGTGTGTGTCCCAGCCGGTGACGTCGGCGAATGCCAGCTCGAGCCCGACCCCGGCCTTGATGAGCTGAGCGATTTGGAGCAGCGCGCGTCCGAGGGGGCTGCGCGGGTAATCGGCGCCGTGTTCCGGGGCGTACTGCGTGGGGTCGGCGGCGCGGAGCTCCTGCACCGCGGCGAACGCCTGATCGGAGGAAGACGCGAGCAACCCGGTCGCGGTGCCGGCGTAGAGCTGCGCGAACGCCTGGGTGAGACGGTCGGGCGCCGCACCCTCCGCGCGCACGCCGAAGGCCTGCAGACTCTCGAGCGCGAGGCTCGGAGCCGAGCCCGCCAGGATGCGAGGCAGCTGGGGTCCGAACGCCACGGCGCGAAAGGGCGTGTCGACATGCTCGCGCGCGTGCTGGCAGTAGCGATTCAGCCAGCCATCGCTCGTCGCCTTGCGACCGGGCGTTCCCGTTTCCATGTAGTCCTGGGCGTCGAAATGGCTGCGCGTCGGATCGGGTGACCCCACGGCGTGGACTACGGCGAGGCTCTTGTTGTCCCACAGGGGTTTCAACGGCGCGAGGCGCGGATGGAGTCCGAAGTAGCCGTCGAGGTCGACGACGTCGGACCCGGGGACGGCGATCCGGGGGCGCTCCGCGTAGTAGCGCGAATCCCCGTGCGGCACGACCAGGCTCAGACCATCCACCGCTCCACGCTGAAACAGGCAGACGAGGATGGGACTATCGCCGCTCGTGGGCCGCGCGGGGCGATCGAGTCTCCATGCCGCTCGGGCCAGGAACAGTGGGTCGAGTCCGAGGCTCACGAGAGCGATTCCACCGGACTTCACGAATACACGCCTGGATATGGGCATCGTGCAATTCCCCTGCGACGGCGTCAGCGCCGCTGAAATTCCGGACCGCCGAGCGCGAGCCCTACCGCGAGCTCACGCGCCATGACGGGATCGGTGACATCGCGGACCTGTTCGTCGATCACGCGCCGCGTGTTCTCCGACATCGTCCCTGCCAACATCGCGGTGTCCACGGCGGCAACCAACTGTGCATAGTCGGGGGTGGCGGGCAGCAATGCGTCGAGGTTCACGCTCGCGCCGGGGAGATCGCCGCGCGACAGGGCAACCGCGACGGTCATGCGCGCCAGCAGCGCGCCGCCATTTACCCAGTCTTCCTGCGTCTCACGATAGCCATCGGGCGCCACGTGCAGGTAGAGGGGCTCGCCGAGGCGGGCCACGACTCGCGCGAGACGAGGGGTCGTATCGGGATCGGCGCCGAGCGCCCGCAGGGCACTTACGACGAACTGCAGCGGCGTCTTGACCTTGGCGCGCACGTTTGCCGCCGCCCAGAAGTCGAGTCCATGGACGATGGCGCGGACCACCTCGCGGATGTCGCCGTCGGTGCGCCGCCATGCCGCGGTTGCATCGTCAACGCAGCCATCGGGCGGCTCGTCGTTGACGAACAGCTGGCACAGCTCGCTGCCGACGTGGTGGATGGTGGCGGGCTGGACCGCGAGCCAGCGCAGCAGGCGGATGCCTTCATCCTGACCGTGCCCGGCCGGGTAGGTGACACCCATGACGACCTTCTCGTCCCAGTCGTGCGCCCGCGCGCGGAATACGAAGTCGCCACCCTGGCGGGGGCGGTCGATGCTCCAGCCGGTGAGGATGCGGGCGACGTTGATCACGTCCTGCTGGGTGTAGCCACCGTCCACGCCGAGGGTGTGGAGCTCGAGCAGCTCTCGCGCGTAGTTCTCGTTGATGCCGCGCGGTCTCGGCCGTTGGCCCGCTCGTCCGTTCCCCTGCCGCGGGGCGAACGATGCGGCGACACTCTCCCAGTTATCGAGGTAAAACAGCATCGCCGGACTCTGCGCGGTGGCGAGCAGCAGATCCGAGAAATGCCCGAGCGCGTGCGGTCGGATGACGTGTTCGATATAGTCGGGGAGGAGGAACCGATCAGCCGCCTTTCCGAGGAACACGTTGAAATGATTGGCCCAGAAATCGGCCATCACCTCGGCGAGCTGGCGCTCGGACAGTACGGCGCGCACCACCACGAGGTCTTGGAATTGACCTGCCAGCCGCCGGGCGGCTCGTTCGTCCGGTCCGGCCCGGCCCGCCGGATCCATCGTGGCCGCGGCGGTATCCTGCTTGCGACTGCGGCGCTCCTCCTGCGCGGCGACGAAGATGCCGGCGAGATCGCCGCGGTCGTACCGCAGCACGTCGAGCTGTCCCACGCGTTCACGAAGCGCGCGATCATCGATCGTTCCCGGGTCGAGCTGCTGGTCGATCCAACGCATGACTCCAAGGCGGACGACGCGGTCCAGATCGCCGGGACGCGGCCCGTATGCGAGGCGGTCAAGCGCGTGCAGGGCGGAGTCACGGGGGGTGAATGGCGGGATGTCGTGACGGCTGGCTCCGCGCGACGGAGCGCCCGCAAAGGTGACGATCGCCACGAGGCATCCCGGAACGAGGCGCGTTTGCATGCGATTATATTGACGCACAGTTCTCGAGAGAGGTTAAGGCCTGAGCACTCCACCCCGGTTCGTCTCGCACGGCATGATGCCGCAACCAAAGAGCCTGCTGTCAGGGCCGACTGGTGACGGGAAGGCGCCCACATGGAGCGAGCGGCTTCAGGCGCTGCGCTACGTCCCGCCATTGCTCAAGCTCGTCTTCCAGACGCATCGCGGCTACACCATCGCGATTCTCGCGCTCCGGGCGGTGCGCTCGCTCATCCCGCTCGCCGTCCTGTGGATCGGCAAGCTCATCATCGACGGCGTGATCGCCGCCGCCCGCGTCCGTGGAGCGGGTGAGCAGGTCGATTGGTGGCATTTGGGCGTGCTGGTGGCGCTTGAGCTCGGGATCGCGGTGGGAGGCGAAGGATTGGCGCGTCTCTCGTCCCTGCTCGAGAGCCTGCTGGGCGACCTGTTCTCGAACCGCATCAGCGTGCGCCTCATGGAGCATGCCGCCACGCTCGATCTCGCGCAGTACGAAGATCCCGAGACATACGATCACCTCGAGCGGGCGCGCCGGCAGACCGTCGGGCGCATCGGCCTCGTGGCTCTGCTGCTCTCGACGGCGCAGGACATCATCACCCTGGTCTCCCTCGCGGGCGTGCTGCTCCTCCAGCTGCCGTGGCTGCTGCTCCTATTGATCATCGCGGTCCTGCCGTCATTTCTCGGCGAGACGCACTATGCGGCCCTGGGCTACTCGCTGCTTTTTCAGTGGACGCCGGAGCGCCGGCTGCTCGACTACCTGCGGTACGCCGGCGCGTCCGATGAGATGGCCAAGGAGGTGAAGCTCTTCAGGCTGTCGGACTTCCTGATCGGCCGCTACGCCAAGCTGTCGAACGACTTCTACGCCGCGAACAAGCGACTCGCTATCAAGCGCAACGTGGTGTCGACGGTGTTCGTGACGATCGGCACGCTGGGTTACTACGGGGCCTACGCCGTTACGATCTACCTCACCGTGCTCGGGCGGTTCACGCTCGGCGCCCTCACGTTCCTCGCCGGGTCGTTCCGGCAGAGCCGCGACCTGATTCAGCGGATTCTCCTGTCTGTGTCTCAGGTGTTCGAGCAGAGCCTGTACCTGTCGGACCTGTTCACGTTCTTCGACGTGAAGCCGAGGGTGACCACGCGGGCCGGCGCGCGGCCCGTGCCCACGCCGATCCGCCAGGGCTTCGAGTTCCAGGACGTCGGGTTTCGCTATCCGGGCTCGGAGCGCTGGGCGGTACGCCACCTGTCGTTCACGTTCGAGCCCGGCGAGCGGATCGCGCTGGTAGGGGAGAACGGTGCGGGGAAGACGACGCTCGTGAAACTGCTGGCCCGCCTGTACGATCCGGACGAGGGGCGCATTCTGCTCGACGGCGTGGATCTGCGGGACTACGAGCTCGAGAGCTTACGCGCGAACATCGGCGTGATCTTTCAGGACTTCGTTCGGTACGACTTCGTCCTGAAGGAGAACATCGGAGTCAGCCAGGTGGAGGCGCTGAACGACGACGCGCGCGTGCGCGAGGCGGCGCGCCGCAGTCTGGCGGATTCGGTCGCGGGGCGGCTCGAGCGCGGCTACGACCAGATGCTCGGCCGGCGCTTCGATGGCGGGGTGGACCTGTCGGGCGGGGAGTGGCAGAAGGTGGCGCTGGGGCGCGCGTACATGCGCGACGCGCAGGTACTGATCCTGGACGAGCCGACCGCCGCGCTGGACGCGCGCGCCGAATACGAGGTGTTCCTGCGGTTCGCCGAGCTGACGCGGGGACGGATGGCCGTGCTCATCTCACACCGTTTCTCGACGGTGCGAATGGCGGACCGGATTCTCGTCCTCCAGGGTGGCGAGCTGGAGGATCAGGGGACGCACGAGGAGCTCGTGGCGCGAGGCGGGCTGTACGCGGAGTTGTTTTCGCTGCAGGCGGCGGGCTACCGCTAGCGAGCAGCCACGGCGGCGCGCTTCCCTTCCGCTGCCGCTTCCGCCGTCAGGTCCTTCGGACCGAGTTGCACGCCGATCTTCGAGAGGAACTCGCTCGGCGGCGTCCCCCCGGCGAATACCCACGTGTAGTCGTTCGGGATGTCGCGGCGCTGGCCGGCGACGTCGATCCGCACCGACTTGGCCGTGATCTCGAGCGGCTGCGAGTTGAACAGCAGCTGGAGCTTCCCACCTTTCCCCAGCTCGGCGACGCGCTTGGCGTTGCGGTCCTTGATGCGGCTGAACGCTTCCTTGCGGTAGGAAAGCGTCACGCGGTTGCCCTTCTGGTGCGCGAGTCCCATCGCGGCCTCAACCGCACTATCGCCCCCGCCCACGACGAGAATATTCGCGCCCGTATACGCGTCGGCCTCGATCAAGCTGTACATCACCTTCGGCAATTCCTCACCTTTGACGCCGAGCTTGCGCGGCGTACCTCGCCGGCCCAGGGCGAGGACGACGGCGTGTGAGCGGTACGTGCCCCTGGGTGTCTCCACGGTGAAGAGGCCGTCCGAGTCGCGGAGGATGTTCTCGACCTTTTCGTTGGCGTTGACCCTGAACCCCGCCTGATGGCGGAGCTTGTCCCAGAACTTGAGGAGGTCTTCCTTCGATATCTGGAGCTTGTTGAACTTGCCGTGCAGCGGGAATTCGACGGGACTCGTCATCACGAGCTTCTGGCGGGGGTACTTGGCGACCGTGCCGCCCAGCTCGTCCTGTTCGAGCGTAACGTAGGCGAGGTTGCGCTCGATGGCGCGGAGCGACGCGCTGATGCCGCCCGGGCCCGCGCCGACCACGCAGACGTCGAGCACACCGGAGACCGGGCGCCGCCCGGACCTGGCGAGCCGTGCGGCGATGGTGTCGATGCACTCGCGTCCCTGGTTCACGGCGTTCTTGATCAAGGCGAGCCCGCCCAGCTCACCGATGACGAACATGTTCGGGACCGTCGTCTCGAAATCGCGGGTGAGCCGGGGCATGTCGGCGCTGACGCTCGGATTGGCCATCACGATGGTGATGGCCCCGACGGGACACGCCTCGGCGCAGAGGCCATGGCCGATGCACTTGTGTCCATTGATGATCGCCGCCCTGCCGCCGATGACTGCGAGCACATCACCCTCCGGGCAGACATCGACGCAGGCCCCGCAGCCGATGCAGTGGTTGGCGTCGATGTGGGGGTGCTGCGCGCGCGGGCCGTCGGTGAACAGCTTGCCTCGCTCGGCCGCCGCCATGGCGGCGGCCTCCTTCTTCCGGGTCCGCCGGAGGTGTGAGAAGAGCGAGTAGGCGATGACCACGCCGAAGCCGATGTACATCAAGGTGTTGGTGTCCATCCAGCTCCTTCATGCAGACGGACGACGGGGGCCTTACCATAGTGCAAGAAAAGCGGCCCGAGTGCCTGTAGCCTAAGTCACAGCCTACCATGGTCCGACGGCGCAACGTCACGGCTCTCATGTCCGTCCCCGGCTCCCTCCAGGCCCCCCTTCGGCCGGAGCGGCGCTCGAGCGCCCCCGCCCAACCGCTCCAGCGCAGCGCGTCAGGTCGTTCCCCCGCGCAGGCGCGTGAGCGCCCGCGCGGCCGCAAGACACTCATACTGTTCATCCTCTTGCTCGGCGCGATCTGCGTCGTGGGCTTCCCGTACTACACGATGTCCATCGCGGGGCGCGTACGCAGCCCGCTGCACCCGTGGCTCAAGCCGGCGGGATATGTCGGCCAAAGCGCCGGCCTCCTGGCCATCGCGATATTCCTTTTTCTCTGGCTCTATCCCCTTCGGAAGAAGTATCGCTGGCTCGCGTTCACCGGTTCGATTGCCAAGTGGCTCAACGTGCACGTGCTGGCGGCGCTGGCCCTGCCGCTCCTCGTCGCTGTCCACGCCGCGTGGCGCTTCGACGGCCTGATCGGCCTCGGCTTCTGGTCGATGATGGTCGTGTGGGCGAGCGGGATCGTGGGACGCTACGTGTACGCGCGTATCCCGCGCAGCAAGGCCGGCGTAGAGCTGACCATGGACGAAATCGCCGCGCAACGGAAGGCCCTGCTCGAGGAGATCGCGCGGGCGAGCGGGCTCGACCCGCGCCTTGTCGAATCGACCCTCACCACCGGCCAGGGATCCGGAGCCCGTCGAGGGATTCTGGGCACCTTCGGCCGCATGATCGGGGACGACCTCGCGCGTCGACGGGCCGTGCGGCGGCTGCGGCGGCTGTGGCGCGCGAGCGGGCGCGCGCGCCGCAAAGAAGACCGCCGGATGCTGGCCTCGACGATGCGCCTCGCGCGCCGGGAGATGGCGCTCGCCCAGCAGGGGCGCATGCTCGACGCCACGCACGCTGTCTTCCGCTACTGGCACGTGCTGCATCGCCCCGTCGCGGTCGCGGCCCTTCTCGCGGTACTCGTCCACGTGGCAGTCGTCGTGGCGCTGGGCGCCACGTGGCTGTGGTGACGCGTGGCCGCCTGGTGTGGGCGCTCCTGTGCGTTGCCTCTCCCGCGGCGGCCCAAATCTCCCCGGGCCCGCTCGCGAAGTCTCACCAGCAGCTCGAGGGGGCGCTCCAATGCGTCAAGTGCCATGAGGGCGGAGGAGGGCGCAAGGAGCAGATGACCGCGCGCTGCCTCGAGTGCCACAAGGAGATCGCCTGGCTCGTGCAACAGCGGCGCGGGTTTCACGCCGGGGTGCGCGAGCAGCGGTGCACGGAATGCCATCCCGATCATGCCGGCAGCGATTTCGCGCTGATCAGCTGGCCGGGAGGAAGTCCGGAGCGCTTCGACCACGGCACGGCCGGCTGGCCGCTCGACGGCGGCCATCGAAAAGTGAAGTGCGCCGAGTGCCACAAGACGGCGTACCGAATCTCCCAGGCTGCGACGCTTTCCGCCCGCAAGGCTCCCGACGCCGGGTGGGTTGGGCTCGAACGGAAATGCATCGGCTGTCACGAGGACGCGCACCACGGGCGGCTTGGCACAGCGTGCGACAAGTGTCACGTGACGATGAGCTGGAAGACGATCAACAGGACGTCATTCGACCACGACAAGACGAAGTATCCGCTGCGCGGCAAGCACGTCGAGGTCGCGTGCGAGAAGTGCCACGATTTCGCCGCCGGCAAGATGGCGTCCAATCCCCGCTTCGCGAGCTGCACCGACTGCCACAAGGACGACCACGCCGGCACAGCCACCCTTGCCGGTCGAATCGTGGACTGCGCCGCGTGCCACGCGGTGACGGGATGGCAGCCCTCCACGTTTACGGTCGCTCAGCACCGGCTCGCCAAATATCCGCTCGAAGGCCGGCACGAGCTGGTGAAGTGCGCTGCGTGCCATGTGAAACACCCGGCGACGGTGCCGCCCACTCAGCTCGGGACTTCCGGCGTGTGGTTGCGGCCGGTCGCCACGCAGTGCCGAGACTGCCATGGCGATGACCACGGGGGCCAGCTGGCGCAGCGCCCTGATCGCGGCGCCTGCAGTGCGTGCCACACGGTGAAGGGGTGGAAGCCGAGCACGTACACCGTGGCGACGCACGCCACGTTGCGGCTGCGCCTGGAGGGGAGGCACGCGGAGATTGAGTGTCGCGCCTGCCACGGACCAAATCGCGTCGGCCTGCCCGCGCTCCCGGGGATCCCGGTGCTCGGGCGCGCGGCAGTCGCGCTTTCGTTGCAAGAAACGGAGTGCGCGGCGTGTCACGTGGATCCGCACGGCAACCGCTTCTCCCGCTGTGGCGACTGCCACGGGGTCCGCACGTTCCGCCCGTCGACCATCGATGTCGTCGGGCACCAGCGCTACAAGCTTCCGCTCGACGGCGCCCACCGGGCCGTGCCGTGCATCGCCTGCCATAAGGAAATGCAGCATCCGGCGGCGACGTCGTCGCTGGTACTCGTGAGGTGGTCGTTCCCGCGCCTGCAGTTTGCCGCGCCCGCGAACGGGTGCGCCGGATGTCACGCCAACCCGCACGGCGCCCAGTTCGCCCAGCGACGCGATCGCGGGGCGTGCGAGAGCTGTCATGGCGTCGAAGGGTTTCGTCCCGCTGCGCGCTTCGATCACGATCGTGACGCGGCGTTTTCGCTCAAGGGCGCTCATGCCCATGTGCCTTGCAACCGCTGCCACCCGTCCAGCATCGCCGCCGGAGGCAACCCGGTGGTGACGTACCGCCCCGTGTCCGGCAAGTGCGAGGCGTGTCACGACAAGACCGTAAGGAGGGGCCTGTGAGACCGAATGCTCTTCTCGTCCTCACCCTGGCTGCGTGCCTGACCTCGGCCTCCGCGGGCGCGCAACAGCTGACGCGGAATCCGCACGGCAAGCTGGTCGAGGAGTGCGCCCTGTGCCACAGCTCCGCAGGATGGGTACCGGCGCACATCAGTGCGAAGTTCGATCACGGGAAGAAGGGGTTCGCTCTGGCCGGCGCGCATGCGACCGCGAGCTGCCGGTCGTGTCACGCCTCGCTCGATTTTCACGGGGCCGCGCGGGACTGCGCCTCGTGTCACCGCGACGTACACCAGGGCGAGTTCGGGGTCGACTGCTCCCGCTGCCACACGCCGCGGAGCTTCATCGACCGGACCGGTATGGCGCGGGCCCACCAGCTGACGCGGTTCCCGCTCAGCGGGTCGCACCTTACTCTCGACTGTGAGGCCTGCCACGTGCCGACGGCGCAGGGACACATGCAGTTCGTCGGCACGCCGGTGCAGTGCGCCGAATGCCACCAGGCGCAGTACCAGGCGGCCAAAGATCCTGACCACGCGGCCGGCGGGTTCCCACAGGATTGCGCCCAGTGCCATGCCACGACCGTCTGGGCCAACGCGCGATTCAACCATGATGCCGCGGGGTTCCCGCTCACCGGGGCCCATCGCGCCGTCGCGTGCGCGCAGTGCCACACCGGTGGGAACATGACGGCTACGGCGGCGTGCGTGTCGTGCCACCAGCAGGACTACAACGGGACGACCGACCCCGCTCACGCCGCCGCCGGGTTCTCGACGACGTGCCAGACCTGCCACTCGACAACGGGATGGACGGGCTCCGCGTTCAATCACGACGGCACGGGGTTCCCGCTCACGGGCTCGCATCGCACGGCCACCTGCGCGCAGTGCCACGCGAGTGGCGTCTACTCCGGCACGAGCACGACGTGCGTCTCGTGCCACCAGCAGGATTACAACGGGACCACCAACCCCGCCCATACAAGCGCCGGATTCCCGACGACGTGCGAGACGTGCCACACGACGACGGGGTGGTCCGGGGCGACGTTCAATCACACCTGGTTCCGGGTGCCGCATCATGGCGTCCAGACGTGCACGCAATGCCACTCGACATCGGACTACGCGCAGTTCGACTGCACCACGTGCCACCGGCAGTCGTCGACCGACGGAGACCATCGGGGAGTGAGCGGATACGTGTACAACAGCACCAATTGCTACGGATGCCATCACCGGTGAGCGTATGAGGCGCGCCTGGCGGGGTGCGGCGGGGCTCGTCGGGCTCGCGGCGTTCGCCGCGCCCGTCCGCGCGCAGGATTCTGCAGCAACGAGGTTCGCTCGTGTCACCTACCTCACCGGCGCGAGCGTGTACCTGGACGCGGGGCGGCTGGACGGTTTGCGCGAAGGGACGCGCGTCGAGATCGTGCGTGGTCGGACGGCGGTGGCGGTGCTGAAAGTTGCGTACCTCGCGTCGCATCAGGCGTCCTGCGACATCGTCACGACGGCTGCTGCGCTGGTCGTGGGCGACTCGGCCCGGTTCGTGCCCATCGTCGTGCCGCGAGACTCGGGACTCGCGCAGCCCGTTCCCGCCACGGCCCTCGCGCGTCGAGGGACAACTCCTCCGGGCCTGCGCGGCCGCATCGGCATCGAATTTCTCGGCGTGGACCAGCTCGAGGCTGGTGTGGGGGGGTTTACGCAACCGGGCATGTCGCTGCGGGTCGATGGCCATCCGCTGGGCGAGCCTGCGGTCACGGTCGCGGTGGACATCAGGGCGCGACGGACCTATTCGAGTCTCTCCGATGGGACTCCCCTCACCGACGCGCGGAACAGGGTGTACCAGGCCGCGCTCACGTTCGGTGCGCCGGGGTCAGTCGGCCGCGCCACGGTGGGCCGGCAGATTTCCCCGAATCTGGCGTCGGTGGGGATGTTCGACGGGGTGCTGGCCGAGGTGAACCAGCCGGGCTGGAGCGCGGGGATGTTCGGTGGTGCGCAGCCCGATCCCATCGGGCTCCAATTCTCCACGCAAATTCTCGAGGCGGGGGCCTACGTTCAAGGACACAGCAGCCCCGGCGCGGCGAACCGCTGGGCGCTCGCGCTGGGCGCCAGCGGCTCCTATGACAGCGGCCAGGCGAATCGAGAGTTCGCCTTCGTGCAGACCTCCTTTCTGAGCCCCCGCTTCTGGATGCTGCTCACCCAGGAGCTCGACTACTACCGGCCCTGGAAACGCATGACAGGGGGCAGCGCCGTGTCGCCCACCAGCACGTTCGCGCTGCTGCGGTATCGCCTGACCGGCAGCATGACACTGGACGCGGGATTCGACAACCGGCGCAATGTCGTGCTCTATCGCGATGTGGTGAATCCCGTGACGGCCTTCGACGACGCGTATCGGCAGGGCGTCTGGGGTGGCTGGTCCGTCCGGGTCAACCGCCGCTTCCTGTTCGCGGCTGACGCGCGCTCGAGTCGCGGCGGCCCGGCCGGCCGCGCAGATGCCTACTCGGTGTCGTTCATCGCGGGGCCGTTCTCGTCTCTCGGCATGCGCTTCCGGTCGCGCACCACGCGATACCTGAGCGACCAGCCACCCGGCTGGCTGCAGTCCGTCGCGATTGGGATCGAGCCGGGGAGTCGGCTGCATCTCGAGCTGAACGGCGGCGTGCGCGAGCAGTGGAATCCGCTCACCGATCCGGCGAGCAACAGCTGGGTGAACTGGATCGGGGTCGACCTGGACATGGACGTTGCCGGCTCATGGTACTTCGTGATGTCAGCCAACCGGGAGACCGGCGGCTTCGACGGCAACAACCAGGTCTACGGGGGCCTGAGCTACCGGTTCTGAGCCGGGCCTATTGCAGGTAGCGCTCGCGCAAGATCTGGACATGGTGCCGCTCGTGCCCGGCGATGATGTACGCCAGCGCGCGGACCGACACGCCATGGTTGCTCGCTGTCCCCCGGCGCACCAGCGCATCCCCCTCGAGTCCCCGGAACAGCGCGATCGTGGCGCGCCGGACCGCATCGAGCTCGGCCGCAAGTTCGGCCAGCGGCCGGGCGTCGAAATGCCCGGCGGGGGTGTAGGCGTTCTCGTCGAACCCGGGGAGCGGCGTCTCGTCGCCCCGCGCGATCCGCAGCGCCCGGTACGAGAAGATCCGCTCGGCATCCGCGATGTGTCCGACGACCTCCTTGATGCTCCACTTCCCTGGGGCGTAGCGATGCAGCGCGCGCTCGTCGGATAGACCGGCGAGCAGCGCCTGCGTGTCGGCGCGCTGGCGCTCGAGGAGCTGCAGCAGGTCCCCGGCTGGGACTTTGCTGACGTACGTCCCGTAGTAGGGGGCGTACTCCGTCGCTTCGGGTCGCGCGATGGCCGTGGCGGTCATGGTGTGGTCCTCTCAGTCCAGGTCTTCCAGACATCCGGAGCGAGTCCGATCGTGAGCTGCTGCTGATGGCGCACGAGCGGCACGCGCAAGAGGAGCGGCTCGACGCCGAGCTTCTCGAGCCACCGCTCTTCCGACAGCGCCGCGGTCGCGAGTCCCAGGTCCTCGAATCGCCTCGAGCCGCGATCGATCAGCGCATTCACGCCGAACTTCTGCGCGAAGCGCCGCAGCTCGCCGGGTGACGCGGCGCGCTCGGCGAGATCGACGAAATGCGTCTTGATCCGTCGCTCGGCGAAGAAGCGCAGGGCGGTGCGGGTGTCCGCGCTCTTCCGGACACCGAACACTTGGACCTCCACGGGGCGCTCCTCGTTGGGCCGACGTAGATTCTAGCCCCTATGCCCGATACGCGCAGGCGCTTCGGCGTCATCTTCCTCACCGTTCTCATCGACCTCATCGGGTTCGGCATCGTCATCCCGATCATTCCCGGGTACGCCGTGCGGTTCGGCGCGCACGGCTTCGAGTTCGGCGCGCTGCTCGGGGTCTACTCGCTCATGCAGTTCTTCGCCAACACGGTACTGGGGCGGTGGTCGGATCGCATAGGGCGACGTCCCATCCTGTTGGCGACCATGCTGCTCAACGCCGCCGGCTACGTACTGTTCGCGTTCGCCGGGTCGTACTGGGTCCTGTTCGCATCCCGCGTGATCGGCGGGTTCGCGGGTGGGAACCTGGGCACAGCCCAGGCCTACGTCGCCGACATCTCCACCCCTGCCGAGCGCTCGCGCGGCATGGGGATGATCGGCGCGGCGTTCGGGATCGGGTTTGTGCTCGGCCCGGCCATCGGCGGCCTGGCGGGCCACTACCTGGGGCGCGCCGCTCCGGGTCTCGTCGCGGCCGGCCTGTCGCTTGTGAACTTCTGGTCGGCCTGGATCATCCTGGAGGAGTCGCTCCAGCCCCAGCATCGTGCCACCGAGCGTGGGGTCGGTCTGGCGGCTATCTGGCACGGCCTGGTCGACCGGCGCCTCCGACCACTGATGCTGGTGTGGGCGATTTTTCCATTTGCGTTTTCGGGCTACACCACGGCCCTGCCACTGCACGCCTTCGCCGTGTTCGGGTGGCGCGAGCGCGAGCTGGGCTGGTTCTTCACGGCCTTCGGGATCACGGGCGCGGTGGTGCAAGGGTACCTCTTCGGGCGTCTGGCGCGGCTGTTCGGGGAGCGTGCGCTGGTGATCGCGGGAACCGCCGGCGTGGCGATCGCGATCGGCGCCGTGCCGTTCGCACACAGCTCGGCGGCACTCTACGCGTGGACGGTCGCGCTCGCCTGCGCGCAAGGTCTCGTCTCGCCGGCGGCGAGCGGCCTTGTTTCGGTCTACGCCTCGCCCAGCGAACAAGGGGTTACCCTGGGAGCCGCGCAAGCGCTCGGAGCCCTGGGCCGGATGGTGGGCCCGGAGGTGATCGGCCAGCGCTACGACGCCGCGGGTGGGCGGGCGGCGTTTCTCACCGCTGCCGCGGTCATGGCCCTGGCGTGGGCCGCGAGCCTGGGCCTCGAGCGCGCGAAGGTACGACGCCCGGCGGAGGTCGTCGGAGAACCCTCATCCACCTAGCTGCTCTGTGCGGCGTGCAATTCGGGAGGCACCATGGCGAGTGGCATGAAGCGGGTCGGGCTCACAGTGGTGGGCGTGGTGGTGGTCCTCGCCTACTGGTCGCTGAAGGGCTCGGGCGGCGGCGGGGTCAAGTCGTCGGAGGGCATTCCGGCCAAGGTATGGGACGGCGGCGGCGGAACGGTTCAGGTTGACGCCGACGGGTCGACCCCGGGTCGGTTCAGCATGACGTTCAGCGAGCGGGGCAAGCCGGACGGACGCTCGATCGAGTCGTGGACCAAAGTGGGCGCGGGCGCCCATTCGTGGACGGTCGATGTGCCACCTGGCGTGAGCGGCTACGTCGAGCTCGACGCGGACGCCCCCCAGGTGGGGGACCGGCTCCGCATCACCGTCCGGGTCAACGGCAACGTGGTGTACGAGGACGCCGACACCCTGCGCGAACCGCTCCAGCAGGGGTATGCGTTCTTCGTCCAGGCCTACCTCGACGACTACGCCAGGGGCGAGCTGAGCCACGACTGACGGCGGCCGGGGGTAGCCTAGCGACCCCCCGGCGAGGGCCTGCATATTCCCCTCCCCCCTAGCGGAGGCGTGCGCGCGTGCGCGTGTATAAGACCCCGGAGATTCGTAACGTGGCTGTCCTGGGCCACGGCGCGAGCGGCAAGACCTCTCTGGTGGATGCCCTCGCATTCGTGTCCGGCACCAGCAAACGGCACGGCTCAGTCAAAGACGGTACCGCCCTCACCGACTACACTCCCGACGAAATCGAGCGGAAATACTCCATCAACCTGGCGCTCGCCGTGGCCGAGTGGATGGACACGAAGATCAACCTCATCGACACGCCCGGCTACCTCGATTTCACGGGCGACACGCTGGCGGGGGTCTACGGCGCCGATGCCGGAGTGATCGTGGTGTCGGCGACGGGCGGCGTCGAGGTCGGGACCGAGAAGGTGTGGGACTACTCGGAGAAGCACGGGATCCCGCGGATGTTCTTCGTGTCCCTGATGGACAAGGAGCACGCGAACTTCGAGCGGGTGTACGGCCAGATCAAGGCGACGCTGACGCCCACGGTGATCCCCGTCGAAGTCCCCGTCGGCGAGGGCGCGGACTTCCGGGGCATCATCAACCTCTTTTCCGAGAAATGCCACCTGTACAAGAAGGGCACGAAGAACGGCGAGTATGACGAGGTCGACGTTCCGCCGGAGCTTCACGATCGGTTCGAGCGCTACTCGAAAGAGCTGATCGAGCGGATCGCCGAGACCGATGATGCGCTGCTCGAGCGCTACCTGGGCGGCGAAGCGATCGGGCGCGACGAGGCGATCGCGGCGATGAAGGCGGGCATGGCGCGCGGGGAGCTGTATCCGCTGTTCTGCGGCGCCGCCGAGCTCACGTACGGCACGCGGGCCCTGTTGTCGAAGATCGTCGAGCTGTGCCCGGCTCCGAACGAGCGCCCGCCCGTCGAGGCGCAGAAGTGGGGAAGCGCCGAGCGCGTCACGCTCCGGGCGGACGACGCCGGCCCGTTCGCGGCGCAGGTGTTCAAGACGATCTCGGAGCCGCACGTCGGAGACGTGAGCGTGTTCCGGATCGCGTCCGGCACGGTGCGGAACGGTCAGGACGTCTACAACCCCCCGCGCGACGCCGTGGAGAAGCTCAACCACCTGTGCGTGGCTGTGGGGAAGGAGCGGACCGAGGTTGCCGAGCTGCACGCGGGCGACGTCGGCGTGGTCGCCAAATTGCGGGACACCCACACCAACGACACGCTCTGCTCCAAGGACACGAGCATCGTCCTGCCCAAGATCCCCTTCCCTGAGCCCGTGATCACCGAGGCGATCGAGGTGAAGCAGCGCGGCGAGGAAGACAAGCTCTCGAACGGGCTGCACAAGCTGCACGAAGAAGACCCGACCTTCCGGCATGAGTTCAATGCCGAGCTCGGGCAGACCCTGATCCGCGGGCTAGGCGAGCGCCACCTCGAGATCATCGTGGGCCGGCTGGCGCGTAAGTTCGGCGTGCATGCGATCATCACCAAGCCCAAGATCGCCTACCGCGAGACCTTCAAGGGGAAATCCGAGGGGCAGGGCAAGCACAAGAAGCAGACCGGCGGCCGGGGCCAGTACGGCGACTGCTGGATTCGCATCGCGCCGCTGCCGCGGGGGTCGGGCATCCAGTTCGTCGATGAGATCGTGGGCGGCGTCATCCCGCGGCAGTACATCCCGGCGGTCGAGCGGGGTGTGCAGGAAGCGGCGGCGCGCGGGCCCATCGCGGGCTATCCCGTGGTGGACTTCAAGGTGGAGCTGTACGACGGCTCCTATCACGACGTCGACTCGAACGAGATGTCGTTCAAGATGGCGGGCATTCTCGCCTTCCGAAACGTGAGTCCGGGCGCGCGGCCGACCTTGCTCGAGCCCATCCTCGAGCTCGAGGTGTGGACGCCGGACGAGTACCAGGGCGCCGTCATGGGCGATCTCTCGTCGCGGCGGGGACACATTCTCGGCACCGAGCCCGACGGCAAGCAGGTGAAGGTCAAGGCGCTCGTGCCCGAGGCCGAGCTGGACCGCTACGCGACGACGCTTCACTCGATCACGCACGGCCGCGGCACGTATCGGCAGAAATTCCACCTGTATCAGGAAGTCCCGACCGAGGCCGCCCACAAGGTGGCGGAGATGCGGAAGAAGGAGCTGGAGGAGGCGAAGGCGTCCTAGCGCCGGCGCGCGAGCCGGCGCAGGACGCGCCTCGGCAGATGCCGGAATCCCTCGCCGCCGAGGAATCCGGTGGCAAAGCCGTCAATCAGCCGCTGGCCGTAGCGCACGAACAACCAGCGGCGCACGGCGGGATAATCGTACAGCAGCCGGGCGAGCACGCGGGCCGCGCGGAGCTCGGGCACGATCTCGGCTCGTAGCGCCGCGTGGTATCTCTCCCGCGCGTCCGTCTCGTTTCCTTGCGCCAGCGCAATCGCCTCGCCGGCGAGCTGCCCGCTCCGAATCGCGAAGCTGATCCCCTCCGCCGTCACGGGATCGGCGAACCCCGCCGCATCCCCGACCACCGCGACCCGTCGACGCAGCAGCGCACCCGTCCGAGGCCGGACGGGGATCACGAAGCCGTGCCGCTTCACTTCCCGGGCCCGGTCGATTCCCACCAGGCGCAGGTAGCGGTCGAGGTGCTCGTGGAGGTCTCGCGCGCCGCGTCGCATGCTGAGCACGCCGACGGACAGGTGAGCCGCCTTGGGGAAGACCCACGCGTACCCGGCGGGCACCGTGCCGATGTCGAAGCGGGGCTCGCCCACGAGGCGGTCCATGGTGGCATCGTCCACGGTGACCTCGTACTCGAGCGCGGGTATCGGCCGGCGGTCGTCGGGCCAGCCGGCGAGGCGCGCCACCTCGCCCAGCGCGCCGTCGGCCGCGACCAGGAAACCGGCGCTCAACACCCCATGGTCCGTCTCGAGCCGCACGCCGCCGTCCGCCGTCACGACCCCGCGCACCCGGCAGGGGGCCATGAGCTCGACGCCGGCACGCGCCGCCGCCTCGACGAATAGCAGGTCGAGCCGGTCCCGCATCGTCATCGTGAGCGCGGAGCGGTGATGCGAGAAGGTGAACGCGCGGTGGATATCGTGGAGGTGGAATGCTGCGCGGTTGAAGGCGCGCTCGGCAACCGGTGCGAGATCCGTCCCGGCGAACCGCGCCGCGCGCGGGACGACGCCCCCGCCGCACGTCTTGTAGCGCGGCAGTGGCTCCCGCTCGACCAGGGCGACCTTCGCGCCGTGGCGCACCAGGGCCAGGGCGGCGGCCGAGCCCGCGGGTCCACTTCCCACGACCACGGCGTCGAACGTCTTCATGGCGGCTCCGACCCCACGACCAGCACCGGGGCTCCGCGCACCGCTCCGGCGCGCAGGCGGGCGAGCGCCTCGTTGGCGCGCTCCAGAGGGAACGGCTCGATCTCGGTGCGGATGGGAATCCTGGGAGCGAGCGCCAAAAAATCGCGCCCGTCGCGGCGGGTCAGGTTCGCCACCGAACGCACGATTCGTTCACCCCACAGGAGATCGTAGGGAAACGAGGGAATGTCGCTCATGTGAATCCCGGCGCAGACGACGGTGCCCCCCTTGGCCACGGCGCGAAGCGCCGATGGGACGAGCGCCCCGACCGGTGCGAAGAGGAGCGCGGCATCGAGGGGCTCGGGCGGCGACGTGTCGGAAGGGCCGGCCCATTCGGCGCCGAGGTCTGTGGCGAACCGTTGGGCTGCCGTGTCACCCGGGCGGGTGAACGCAAAGACGCGCCGCCCCTCGTGCCGGGCGACCTGGGCGACGATGTGCGCGGCTGCCCCGAAGCCATAGATGCCGAGGCGCTCCGCGTCGCCTGCGGCGACGAGCGCGCGGTGTCCGATCAGCCCGGCGCAGAGCAGCGGGGCGGCGTGCGGGTCGTCGTAAGACGGTGGGATGGGGAACGCGAAGCGCGCATCCGCGACGCAGTACTCGGCGTAGCCGCCGTCGAGCTGGTAGCCCGTGAATCGCGCGCGGTCGCACAGGTTCTCGCGGTCGGACCGGCAGTAGGCACAGGTGCCGCAGGTCCACCCGAGCCACGGCACGCCGACGCGCGCGCCGGGCGTGAACGTCCCGGCGGCGGGACCGGCCCCGACTTCGACGACGGTGCCTACGATCTCGTGGCCCAGCACGAGCGGGAGCCTAGGGTCGGGGAGCTCGCCGTCGGCGACGTGGAGATCCGTCCGGCAGACGCCGCAGGCCTTGACGGCGAGGAGCAGCTGGCCGGGCCCGGGGGTAGGGAGGGGCCGTTCGGCGGGGCGCAGGGGGCGCTGCGGGGCATCGAGCAGCATGGCGCGCATGATGGGTCAATCTTAGCGCCTGAGAATGCGGGCGCTCGTGTGCGATGGGGTCCACCCGGGCTGAAGCCCGGGCTCGGCGGTGGGTGCGTCCTGTAAGGACGCACAATGGGCCGAGCGCGCCCTTCAGGGCGCGTAAACGTGCGGCGGGCCGGAGCGCCCGCTTGCGCCCCGGCCCGCCCGTATTGCTCCGCTCGGTCTGCTTAGCCGACCAACACCGGCTCAAGCTCGGGAGGCCGCGCCCGCTCCTTCTTCGGCTGCTTGTACCGGTAGACCTTCCCGGCGTAGTTCCGCAGCACGACCTCGCGATCGGTGAGCTTGACGACGTACTCCGGGAGGAGCGGGATCTTTCCCCCGCCTCCCGGCGCATCGATCACGAAGTGGGGCACGGCGAGACCCGATGTCCAACCCCGTAACGCTTTGACGATTTCGAGTCCCTTCTCGACGCTCGTGCGGAAATGCTCCGCACCAGCGACTTGGTCACACATGTAGATGTAGTACGGCCGAACGCGCGCGGCGAGCAGCCGTTGCATCAAGGCCTTCATGACGTCCGGATCGTCATTGACGCCCTTCAACAGCACTGTTTGGCACCCCAACGGAACGCCGGCGTCGGCGAGCATGCCGAGCGCCTTCACGGCAGCAGGTGTCAGCTCGTCGGGGTGGTTGAAGTGAGTGTTGATGAAGAGCGGATGGTATTTCTTGAGAATCGCACACAGCTGTTGTGTGATCCGCTCGGGAAGATGGCAGGGAATTCGGCTCCCTATCCGCAGTATCTCGAGGTGCGGGATAGCCCGCAGGCGCCGTAGGATCTCGTCGATGCGGCGGTCGGAGAGCAGCAACGGGTCTCCGCCCGACAGAATGACATCGCGGATCTCGGTGTGCTGCTCGAGATAGCGGAATCCCGACTCCAACTGTGACATCGGGATTTTCGCCGGATCACCTACCTTCCGGCGGCGCGTACAGAAACGACAATACGACGCGCACACCGGGGAAACCAGGAACAACGCTCGATCGGGATAACGGTGCGTGATGTTGGGGACCGGAGAGTGCGAGTCCTCGGCCAGCGAGTCGACCAGGCCGTCGTGCACCTCCAGCTCCTGCAAGTCGGGCACGTACTGCCGCCAGAACGGGTCGCCCGGGGACTTGATGAGGTCCACCATCGCGGGGGAGATCCGGAACTCGAAGTTCTCCGCCGCGGCGCGCAGCCGCTCCAGCTCCGGCAGGTGCTCGGCGCCGAATCGCGCCGCGAGCGCCTCCAGGGATGCCAGGCTCTTCTTACGAAGCAGTTCCTGCCAGGACTCCATGCGCCAGGTCCTTGAGATAGACGACCAGGTCGTCGCCTGGTTCGTAGTACGCCGGGATCGTCGCCGTCCGGGCGTAGCCGCGCCGCTCATAGAACGCGCGCGTGGGCGCGTAGTCGGCGCGCGACGATGTCTCGACCACAATCAGCCGGCAACCTTCGCCCACGAGCTGGCGCTCCACGGCGCCCAGGAGCTCCGTCCCCACGCCGCGGCGCTGCCGTGCCGGGTCCACGACGATCCAGTACAGATCGCACGTGCCGTTCGTCCCCGGCGTCCGGCCCCAGCAGGCGTATCCGATCAGCTGGTCGCCGTCGTACGCCCCGAGGAACCGGTAGTCCTCGTCTCCCCCCAGGCTCTCGTCCAGCAGCTCGACGGCGGTTGCGACCTCCTCCGGCCGGAACAGGCCGGTGGCCGCCGTCAGAGCCCTAAGCCGTGCGCGTTGCGCGTGACCGACGGGTCGGAGCGAGGAGCTCACGCGCCGCGCTCGTGCCCTGTGCCTCGCCGAGTGCGACCTCGGCGATCCGGCGCACCAGTTCCGGGTAGTCCCAACCGGCGGCGCGCGCCATGCGCGAGAGCCCCGCGTCGTCGTTCAAATCCGGGTTCGGGTTGACTTCGAGCACCCAGGGCCGGCCCTGTCCATCCACCCGCAGGTCGACCCGCCCGTACCCTTTCCCCTGGACTGCGCGCCACGCCGCCTCGGCGGTCCGCGCCAGTCGCTCGGCGAGCTTGTGCGATACTCCGGCGGGGCAGACGGGCACACTCCCCAGGTCCTCGGGCGACCCCGTGTCCCATTTGGCCGCGTAGGTCAGGATCGGCCAGGTGCCGGGCGGCATCCCCGTGAAGTCGATCTCGGCGACCGGAAGCACGCGGTCGCCGACGAACCCCACGTTGAACTCGCGGCCGGCGATGTATTCCTGCACCAGTACCTCGTCGAACCGCTCCGTCATGGCGGCCACCCGCGCGCGCAACGCACGGCGATCGGTGACCACGGAGCCCGGGTCGAGGCCGGCGCTCGCGTCCTCGGCCGCCGGCTTCACGATCGCGGGGAGAGGGAAATCCTCGGCGATCCGGCCCTGGGCGAGCGTCCAGCGGGGAATAGGGAGGCCTGCCTGCGCGAGCAGGGTGTTCGCCATGGCTTTGCGGCGGCACACGGCGAGCGTCCAGACGCCAGCGCCCGTGACCGGTACGCCGGCCAGCTCGAGCGTCGCGACCACGTGCTCTTCCCACTCGCTCCGGCCGAAGATGCCTTCGCACAGATTGAACACGAGATCCGCGCCGCGCGCGGTCTGGAACCAGCGCATGTCGTGCCGCACCGGGACGCGGCGTACCTGGTGGCCGAGGGCGCCGAAGATCCGGCCGACCTCGTTGACCGCCTTCATCACGCCCCGAATGTCTTCCGCTGTCCAGTCGTCGGCGCCGGGATCGTAGAGGACTACAACCTTCATGCAGAAGCCGCCGCGGGGGTCGGACGGGACCCGGCCCGTGGGGCCTCGAGTGCCTCCGAGATATTCCGGCCCGTGATGCGGCGCCAGGCGACCTGGACCACTTCCTGGACCAGCTCGTCATAGGAGATCCCGGCGGCGCGGGCGGCTTTGGGGAAGCAGGAATTCATCGCCGGATCGGGGATGATGCCCGGCAGGGGGTTGAGCTCGACGATGTTCGGAACGCCGAAGCGGTCGATACGCACATCCACGCGGCACCAGTCCCGGCACCCGAGCACGTTGTAGGCGTCGAGCGCGGTGCGCTCGATTTCGCGGTACAGCTCGGGCGCGATCGGCGCGGGGCACTGGAAGATCGCGAGCGGGTGCTCGGGCGTGTCCCAGATCCACTTGGCCTCGTACCCGTAGACCGGCCGCGCCCCGGCGGGGAGCGTGGAGAAGTCGAAGCCGATGATCGGCAGGCACGCCGCCGCGAGCCCGTTCCCGAGGATCGCCACCGTGAATTCGGGGCCGGGCAAGTAGGTCTCGATCAGGACGGGCTGGGCGTAACGCTCGAGAAGGTGTTGGGTGCGCTCCTCGAGCTCGGCGCGGGTGGCGCACAGGTTGTCCGCGAAAACGCCCTTGCTCGACCCCTCGGCCACCGGCTTCACGAACAGCGGGTACGGCAGCGCGATCCGGTCGAGCTCGGCGAGCTGCGACACGCACGCGAACGGCGCGGTGGGCACGCCACGATACGAGAGCAGCTCCTTCGCGCGCGCCTTGTGCAGGGAGAGCGCGAGGGTCAGCGGGCTGCTGCCGGTGTAGCGGATGTCCAGGAACTCGCAGATGGCAGGGACGAGCGACTCGCGGGTCTCGCCCTCCAGGCCCTCGGCCATGTTGAACACGATGTCGGGACGGACGAGCGCGAGCTTGTGCGGGAACGACGCGTCGGCCTCGAGGCGGACGACCTTGCCGAAGCGCGAGAGAGCGTGCGCGACGGCGTCGATGGTGGCCGGGTCGTCCCACTCCGCGAACGCGTCGCTGGTATTCGGGGGCTCGTCGGCGGCGCTCGGGTCCGGCTTCTGATTGTACGCGAGACCGATTTGCATGTGGTCTCGGGTGACCTCCTACAAAAAAGGCCGCGCGAGTCGCGGTCTGGGCGCGAGTGAAACCGTTGTCGAGTAACACAATATGAGAAACGGAACCGATGCGCAATAGGGACGCGGACGATTTTTTTCGGCGTCACACCTTGTGGTACGCGACGCGCGCGGCCTGTTGTCGGTCGTCGGCGACGTACGTCTCGAAGTCGGAGAACAACGCGCCGGCCTCGCGCTGCAGGACCGCGAGGCAGGCGAGCGCCATCCGCCGGATCTCGAGCTCGGCGCCCTCGCCGCACCGCAGCTCGAGCATCGTGCGCCACGCGCGCGCATTCGCCGAGACCACGATCTTCACTTCGGTCGCGTTGGGGAGGACGCTCCGGGCCGCCTCCCGCGCCAACTTGCGGCGATGCACCTTGTCCGCCACCCACGCGTACCGCTCGCCCAGGGCCTCCACGGCGCGTACGTACGCGGCCTGCGCCTCCCCGACTTCGCGCTCCCATTCGGCCTCAAGTCCCGCGTCGCCGATGATCGCCGGCGGCATCACGAACGCGGCGTGCGATTCATCCACGTACCGCTGGGAGAGCTGCGAGTAGCCGAAGCCCGCGCGGTGACGCACCAGCTCGTGCGAGCAGGACCGCGAGATGCCTTCGAGCAAGAGCACGTAGACCGCGTGCTCGAGCACCGAGCCGTGCCCCTGCTTCTTGATGTTCTCGAGGTACTCCGCTGTCGAGCGATGGGCCGGGTTGTGCTGGCTCATGTAGCAGATGCGCCCGGCGAACTCGGCGAGCCGTTCTCCTGCTGAGGCGGAACCCTGCCATTGTACCGGCAGGTGCTCGGGCTCGACGAACTCAGGCCGGGCAATCAGGGTCACTCGCGGGGCGCGAAAGATTTCCATGGACTGGGGACTAGAGGTTAGGGGTTAGGGGTGAGGCGACGTCGTGCCTCGGCTTGCCCCAGGCGGCATTGCGCTCGGTGTCGCGCAGCCGCGCGGCGATGTCATCGGGAATCCGCGCTGCCTCCGGTCCCACCTTGAGGTCGGCCAGCGGCGACCAATCGGCCGCGGGAAGGATGACGCCGGGGTTCAGGATTCCGCGCGGGTCGTACACACGCTTGACCTCGGCGAACAGCGCCATGACCTCGCGGCCGTAGAATCGCTCCAGCACGCCGGCACGCAGCCGACCGGCGCCATGCTCGCCGCTCGGCACGCCGCCCAGCTGCACCAGCAGCTCCGTGACCTCGGCGAACAGCGCGGCCAGCGCGTCGCGCCAGCCGGGCCGGGTGAGATCGGGAAGCGCATTCACGTGCACGTGTCCGTCGCCGGCATGCCCGAAGATGGCGACCGGTACGCCATGCCGCTCGGCCGCCGACCGGATTCCCGTGACGTAGGCGCCGAGCTGCTCCAGCGGCACGCAGCCGTCCTCGATCACCTGCAACGAGCGCTGCGTTTCCGGCAGCCGCGCGAGCATGGGGCTCGCGAGGTGGCGCACCGCCCACAGCCGCTCGAGCCCCGAGCGGTCCACGGCGGTCTCCACGTAGCTCGCCAGCGCCTTCAAGCCCCGCACGGCGTCCCCGACCACGCCGTGCGCGGCGGCGGCGGTGTCCCGCTCGAATTCGACCAGGAGCAGGCCCGCGAGCCCCGGCGGCAGCTCGGTTCCCGCTGCCCGCACGAAGCCGAGAAACGTGGCATCGAGGAGCTCCACGGCGGACGGGGTGAGCGCAACGAGGTACGGAACGGCTTCGGCGAGCGCCTCGAGGCTCGCAAAGCCGAACGCCGCGCCACCCACGTCGGGCGGGATGGGCTCGAGCCGCCAGGCCACCGCCGTCACGAACGCCAGGGTTCCTTCTGATCCGATCAGCAGATCCAGCTCGTCCGCCGTTTCGGCGTAGCGGTCGAGCGCGTACCCACTCGACGCTTTGCGGGTGCGGGGAAACCGCTGCCGCACGAGCTCCTGGCCCGCTGGGTCCAGCTGCCAGGGAGCCGTGCCGGACACTCCCCGCTCGACGCGCCGCAGGGCGCCGTCCGTGCGGACGATCTCGATGCCCTGGATCCAGTTGCGCACGCTGCCGCAGCGGACCGAGCGGGGCCCGGCCGCGTTCGTCGCGACCATGCCCCCCGACGTCGCGAACGCGCTCGACGACGGGTCGGGAGGAACACGCAGGCCGAACGGACGCGCGGCCTGGTTCACCTCGGCCATTGTCACCGATGCACCGACCCACACAAGACGCCCGCGCCAGTCCGGCGCGAGCCATGTGAAGCCCGGGCTCATGTCCACGACCACGCCTCGTCCCACGCTCCCGCCCGCCATCCCGCTCCCCGCGCCGCGCGGAACGAGCGGCGTGCTTGTGTCGCCCGCCCAACGCACCAGCGTCTGCAGCTCCTCGACGCCCCCAGGTGTTGCCACGGCGGACGGGAGGATGCGGTAGATGCCGCCGCCTTCGGAGTACGCGGCCAGGATGCGAGGATCGGTGTGCACGGCGAAACCTATCACGCTCGACGCGGGACGCACCAATCGCCTTGACACCGCCCGAGCGCCGGGTGATGCTTGACCCGCTATGGCCGTCGAAGCCTCCCGCACTCAGTTGATTCGCATCGAGACCGATCGGCGTCTCGGTCATGAGTGGGACGAGTGGGACGGCCAGCCGCTGCCGCGCGGTGGCGACTTCTCGGCGCCCCCGGCTCTGTTCTTCCGCTACGCGGCATTGACCATCGTGCTGCTGCTCGGCCTGCTGCGCTTCGTGCTCTATCTCCTGGCGCCGCGCCTCGCGCTCCTCTCACCACGCGTCCCCACCGCCTTGGCGTGGGGGATCGCCGTGGCGGGTGGCGTGGCTGGTGCGTGGCTCGTTTTGCTCCTGCTCTCCTATTATGGAAGGACCGCGCTTCTGCCGGAGCGCTTGCTCGAGCGTGGGCCCTACCTGCAGGTCATGAACGCCGTGTCCCGGGTGGCGCGGCTGTTCGGGCGGCGCGACTGGGTGGAGCACGCCGCGATCGACGTCTACAACACACTGGCGGAGCGGCGCGGGCGGCGCGTGAGCAAAGGGGAGCTGCTGGTCCTGATCCCCCGCTGCCTCTCGAAGGAGACGTTGGACGGGGTGCTCGCCATCGCCGGCCGCTACGACGTGCCCGTGTTCGTCGCGACCCGGGGACAGCTGGCCAGGCGTGTGATCAGGGAACGGCGGCCGCGCGCGGTGGTGGCGGTTGCGTGCGAACGCGACATGATGACCGGACTGCGCGACGTCGCCGGGAAGCTGCCCGTCCTCGGGCTCACGATGCAGCTCCCGAATGGGCCCTGCCGCGACGCCGTCATCGATCTCGACGTGATGGACCGCTGGGTGCGCTCCCTCGCGGGGGCGTGACGTCACGCCGGCCGCTACGGCGTCCCGAACTTCTCCTTCAGCTTCGCAACCAGCCTGTCGGCCAACTTCGCCCCCGCGTGGTCGGCGGGCACTGGCACTTCCAGCTCACGCTCGAGGCGTGACGGGTCGTAGCGCGGCCGGTACACCACCTCGACGGTCACCATGGTCTCACCGGGGACGTAGGGGTCCGCCCAGCAGCGAATCTTGACCGTGTTCGGGAGATCCGTGACGCCATCGTCGGAGCGGGTCGACTGGTGGGTCCCCGCGTCGTACCAGTGGGCCTCGAGGTATCCGTCCCGGGCGTTCGCCCGCCTCACGCCGAGGCTCTCGGCGGCCAGAAGCGTTTGCAGGTAGGGAACGACGGACTGGGGGCGAGTGACGAGCAGGACGGTCTCCGCTTGGGGAAACGGGTGGAAGTCGGGGCGGGTGGAGATTGGCGTGCAGGCGACAAGGAGAAGAACGAGGGAATGCGCGTTCCGCGTTCGCATTAGTGCGCGTGGTCCTCGTCGTCGTGATGGTCGCCGTCGTGATGGTCGCCGTCGTGATGGTCGCCGTCGTGATGGTCGCCATCGTGATGGTCGCCATCGTGGTCTGCCGAGTCCGCCGCGTCGCCATGATGGTGGTGGTGACTCTGTGCTCGCTCCTTGATCTCGAGGTCGAGGGTGGCGCTGGGCACGCCCGCCGCGTGCTCGAACGCCAGGTCGCCCCCGATCATCCCGGTCCAGAGAATCCCGATGAACCCGAATACGCTCAACGCGCGCAGCGCGATCTGCTCGACCGGCCGGAGGTTGCTCCGGCGCCACAGCTTGTAGACCAGCACGACTGTGAACACGCTCATCGTGACGAGCGCCTGCGTCTCGTGCTGCTCCATCAGCCGGTGAATCCCTTCTCCGTGTTCGATGACGTCCTCCGCTTGCAGGCCGGCAACCGCGGCCGCCCATCCCCCAACGACACCGGCCCAGAGCGTCCAGAGCGCGGCCGCGTCGAGCGACGCGCGTTTCGTCTTCCACGCCGCCAGGTCGAACAGAACGGTGACGAACAGCAACGCAGCCGGGAAGTCGTTCAGGGCCGCATGGAGGCTGGGCCAGTCATAGCCGAACAGGTACACGAAAGCCGCTCCCTGGTTAGAGGCCGAGGTTGGACGGTGTCGGAGGCTCGACGGAATAATCGTAGAACCCGCGGCCGCTCTTTCGCCCGGTCATGCCGGCCAGGACCATGCGGCGCAGCAGCGGCGGCGGCGCGTAACGCGTTTCGCGGTACTCGTCGAACATGATTTCCGCGATACTGGCGGTCGTGTCGAGCCCCACAAAATCGAGCAGGGTAAGCGGGCCCATCGGATGCGCGCAGCCGAGCTGCATCGCCTTGTCCACGTCCGCCACGCTCGCTACGCCGCGCTCGACCGCGCGAATGGCGTCGAGGAGGTAGGGCACGAGCAGCAGATTCACGATGAACCCGGGCGTGTCCTTGGCCGCGACGGCCTCCTTGCCGAGCGAGCGCGCGAAGGCGAACACCCGATCGAACGTCGCCTGCGACGTAGTGACCGCGCGGACCACCTCCACGAGCGGCATCAGGGGCACCGGATTGAAGAAATGCAGCCCGACAAAACGGTCGGGACGCTTGGTCACGGCGGCCATCGCCGCGATCGTGAGGCTCGAGGTGTTGGACGCGAAGATCGCGGCTGGCCCGCACAACGGGTCCAGCTCCTTCCACAGCGCGTTCTTGACCTCGAGGTTCTCGGTGACCGCTTCGATGATGATATCGCAGCCCTTGAGATCGGCTGTGGCGGTGGTGAACGCGAGCCGCTTCAGGGCGCCATCCCGATCGGCGCCCGAGACCTTCTGCTTCTCAACGAGTTTGGCGAGCGACTTCTCGATACCGGCGCGCGCGCGGGTCCAGATATCGGGACCTACGTCCCGTACCAGGGTGTCGTAACCCGCGGTGGCCGCGACCTGTGCGATGCCGCTTCCCATGAGCCCGCAGCCCAGGACTCCTACTCGGCGGATGTCGGCCACGGTGCTAACCCCTCCGCTGACCCCGGGGTGATGCCCCGGGGGCAAGGAAGCCCCGGATCTCATCCGCCAGCCGACCAAGCGCGGTGAGGCCCGACTCCCCGCTCGCCTGCTCCAGGCGGGTCTGCCCGTGTTCGAGGCGGTCGAGCAGCTGCTCGAGCCCGACGTGCACCCGCGCGCCCTCGCGCTGCTGGGTGCGCGCATACGCCACCGCGGCGATCGCGCCGCCCGCGACCGGGAGCAGGACCCAGGGAGCGAGCACGCCGAGCACGGGGGCGAGTGCCGTCGCGATGGCCCCGAACCCGAACAGGGTGGCGGCGCCCGCGAGCCGCTGCCGCCGCAGGTTCGAGATGTCGGCCTGGAGTCTCACGTGACAGAATCCGGATTCGAGCGGCGTCACCTGCACCATGACTTCGCTCGCCCGGGCGAGGGCGAACGTCTTGCCGCCGGCGCCGAACGCCCGCTGGAGCGATGCGAACGCTCCGGTCCTCGCCTCCCAAGTGGTGCGGTCGGCGTGGCGTCGCTTCACCTGGAGCAGCTCCTCCTGATCGAGCGTCGTGGCAATGGCGCGCTCGACACCTTGACGGTCTCCCGCCACCACGCGCGCCGCCCCGAGCGTGGCGGGTCCCGCGAGCCACCCGGCCAGGCCGGACGTCTCACCGCCCGGCCGGGATTCCTCGTCGATCAGGGCTTGCTGGAGGTAGCGCGCCGGGATGCCGACATCCTTCCCCAACGCGATCAGCTCGTCGCGCGTCAGCCCGTCGCCGATGTCGCGTTCCTGCGCCTGCAGCTCGGCCGCGCGCTTGACGATCCGCTCGAGCGCTTCGCGATTGATCAGGTCCCGTTCGTTCGCCACGCTACGCCTTGGCCTTCACATCGCTCCGGGCGGGCGGCAGTGCTTCCCCGGCCGTCGTCTGCGGCAGCGCGGGCGGCGGCACCTCCGCCTTCCTGCCGACGGCGTCGAAGAATGCCTTGAAGAGGTCGAGCGGGATCGGGAAGATCGTGGTCGAGTTGTTCTCGGACGCAATCTCGGTGACCGTCTGGAGGTAGCGGAGCTGGATCGCGGCTGGCTGGCTGCCGATGACGGCCGCGGCCTGCGCGAGCTTTTCGGACGCCTGCAGCTCGCCTTCCGCGTTGATCACCTTCGCCCGGCGCTCGCGCTCGGCTTCCGCCTGGCGGGCAATCGCCCGCTTCATCTCCGGCGGCAGATCCACGTCCTTCACCTCCACGGCGGAGACCTCGACGCCCCAGCCCTCGGTGCGCTTGTCGATGATGTTCTTCAGGATGTCGTTGATCTTCTCCCGGTTCATCAGCAGCTCGTCGAGCTCGGTCTCGCCGAGTACGGAGCGAAGCGTCGTCTGGGCGAGCTGGCTCGTGGCGTACAGGTAATTCTCGACGCCGATCACCGCCTTCACGGCGTCCTGGACCCGCATGTAGAGCACGGCGTTGACCTTGATGGAGATGTTGTCGCGCGTGATGACGTCCTGCGGGGGGATGTCCAGCGCCACCACCCGGAGCGAGACCTTCTGCATCTTGGCGAAGAAGGGCGGGAGAAAGATCAGACCTGGACCCTTGGCGCCCCACGAGCGGCCGAGGAAGAAGTACACGGCGCGCTCGTACTCGCGCAGCACGCGCAGTCCCGAAAACAAATAGAAGACGACGGCGCCGAGTGCGGGGACCATCAGTTCGCCCATGGGTGGAGTCTCCTAGCCCGGGTACGCTTCCACGATCACGGCCGCGCCCTGGCCGCCGCCGATGCAGGCGGCGCCGAGCCCGAACCGCTGCTTCCGCTGGCGCAGCGCGTGGAGCAGGTGGACGGTGATGCGGGTGCCGCTCGCCGCGAGGGGATGTCCGATCGCGATGGCGCCGCCATGCACGTTGGTCTTGCTGCGGTCGAGTCCCAACTCCTTCTCGACGGCCAGGTATTGCGGGGCGAAGGCCTCGTTGATCTCAACCAGGTCCATCTGCGCGAGCGTCATCCCGGCCTTGGCGAGGGCTTTGCGCGCGGCCGGCGCCGGCCCGATGCCCATCACGCTGGGCTCGACGCCCACCACCGCCCATGCCACCAGGCGGCCCAACGGCTTCAGGCCGTGACGCTGCGCGAACACCGCGCTCGCGACCACGGTGGCGGCGGCACCGTCCACGATGCCCGACGCGTTCCCCGCGGTGACCAGCCCGTCCTTCTTGAAGTAGGGCTTGAGGGCGAGCAGCCCGTCCAGCGTCGTGCTCGGCCGCAGGTGCTCGTCGGCGCGGAACTCGCTGACCTCGCCCTTCTTCCCCTTCACCGGCACCGGGATCACTTCGTCCTGAAACACGCAGGCGTCCCACGCCTGCGTGGCGCGCTGCTGCGAGGCGAGCGCCACTTCGTCCACTTCGCGGCGGGCGAGATGATAGCGCTCGGCCAGCCGTTCCGCGGTCTCGGCCATCGAGAGGCCGCACTCGGGGTCCTTCAGCGCTTCCCACAGCGAGTCCTCGAGCGGGGCAGCGGGGCCGAGGCGGATGCCCCAGCGCGCGCCGCGCACCACGTGGGGGGCCTGACTCATCGACTCGGTCCCGCCCGCCAGCACCGCCTGCGCCTCGCCCAGGAGGATGAGCTGGGCGCCCTGCGTGATCGCCTCGAACCCCGAGCCGCAGAGCCGGTTCACCGTCAGGGCAGGCACCTCAATCGGCAGGCCCGCCTTGAGCGCGATGTGGCGGGCGCAGTAGATCGCGTCGGCCGAAGTCTGCAGCGCGTTCCCGAACACGCTGTGGCCCACCTCGCCTGCGGGGATCCTCGAGCGCTCGAGCGCGTGCTTGGCGGCGACGGCGCCGAGCTCGATAGCCGACAGGTCCTTCAGAGTGCCCCCGAAGCTGCCGAAGCCGGTCCGGACGCCTGAGAGGAAGACGACGTCTGTGGTGGAGCCTTGGGTCTTCACTGGTGGGACTCCGCGTGCATCACTAGACGGCGCAATATGGTTGGAAGGGAGGGGCCAGGGTAGGGCGCCCTCTAGAGCGCTGCTGCCACGGCCTGCGCCACCTCCCGGGTCGTGGCCGTGCCGCCCGCATCGGGCGTGCGCGCTCCACTGGCCAGGGCCCCTCGCACCGCCCGCTCCACGGCACGCGCCGCCCCTCCTTGCCCGAGCTGCTCGAACATCAGCGCGCCGGCCAGAATCGTCGCCATGGGGTTCGCGACTCCCTTGCCCGCGATGTCCGGCGCCGATCCGTGTACCGGCTCGAACAGCCCCGCGCGTCCCGGGTGCAGATTGGCGCTCGCCGCGAAGCCGAGCCCACCGACCAATCCAGCCGCCAAATCGGAGATGATGTCGCCGAACAGATTGTTCGTGACGATCACCTGGAAACGCTCCGGCTCGCGCACGAGCTCGAGCGCGAGCGCGTCGATGTAGCGGTGCTCGGCCTCGATCTCGGAATACTCGGCGGCCACCTGACGGAACTTCTCCTGCCATATTCGATGAGCCGGAATCGCGTTCGACTTGTCGCTCATGGTCACGCGCGTGCGGCCGTGAGTGGCGGCCCACTCGAAGGCGGCGCGTATGATGCGGTCGACGCCCTTCCCGGTGTGCACTTCCTCTGCGATGTACTCGTCGCCGGAAGCGCGTCCACGACCCAGATAGATGCCTTCGGTATTCTCACGAAAGATGACGAAGTCGATCGGCAGCTCCTCGCCCGCCCTCGCCCGCCCTTGACCGCCCTTGACCGCCCTCAGGTCGGGGTGCAACAGTTGCACCGGACGGAAATTGACGTAGAGGTCGAGGCGGGTTCGGAGGCCGATCAGAATGTCCCGCGCATGCTCGTTCCCCGGGACCCGCGGATCGCCGAATGCGCCGACGAAAATGGCATCCGCGTCATCACGCAGCCGCTGGAAGGCGTCCTCGGGAAGCGTTTCCCGCGTCTTGAGGTAGTGCTCCGCGCCGTACGGCAGACGCTCCCACTCGATGCGGAACCCGTGCTGCGTCGCCGCTCGCTCGAGCACCGGAAGCGCCGCCTCGATCACCTCGGGCCCGATCCCGTCGCCCGCGATAACTGCTACTCGGGCGGTTGTCCCCGGGGCGTCGCCCCGGGGCGAGCGGGACCTCACTCGAACCCCGTCGACCGCCCGCACCCGACGCAGTAGGCCCACCCGACGTCGACCTCGCTCCCACAGGCCGGACAGCGCAGCTCGCCGGACGGAGGCTGCCCGCAATGGGGACAGAAGTTGACCTTACGAGCGGCCGGCAGCGTGCCGCCGCAGTAGGCGCACTGCGGCGACGATGCCTCCGACTCATCGAAAGCGAAATGCGAGCCCGTCGGGGCAGCCTCGGGCTCCTCCTCGTTCTCGGACTCCTGGTCAGGCGCGCCTTCCGGGACAGCCGGCGCGGGCGAGAGTGGCGGCGCGAACGCGCGTTCGGCCTTGAGAAACCGCTCGGCCGCGAGCCGGTTGATCATCACCTGCGCATCGGGAAAGCTGCGAAACACCCCGGTGTCGGGATTCTGCGACTCGGCTTCGCGGCGCAGCGCGTCCTGCACGTCCGCCGGCTCGAGCTGCGCATACCCGCGCTCCCCCGCCAGGAGACGGAGCACGGTCATCTCGTAATCCTGGTGCGTGGCGACGTTCAGGCGCGCGCGGTTCGAGCGATAGGGGACCAGCCGCTCGTACAGCTCGGCCGCGATGAACGGGACCGCCAACCGCCCCGGCCCGGCCGCAACGAGCGACTCCACGAGCCGCCCGAACAGCCGATCCAGCTCATCCGCCACGGAGCACCGTTCTTACCTCCATTCCTTCACCCACTTGTCGTACAGGACCGGCGCCACGCCTCCTTGTTCCAGGACTTCGATCCCGGATGGGTCCCGGTATGCCTTCCGGTAGAAGACGTGAGTCACCCCGGAATTGATGATCAGCTTGGCGCACATCACGCATGGCGAGGCGCTGATGAACATCACTTTGTCGCGCGTGGCGCCCGGCGCTTTCACCAGCGCGTTCATCTCCGAATGGATGCACCCGCAGCTCCCGGGCACGGCCGAGTCGCACTTGTTCGGCAGCCCGCGCGCGTTCCCGTTGTAACCGATCGCCAGCACATTCTCGAGCCGCTGATCGGTGATGACGCTGCCAACCTGGAGACGGACGCACGTCGAGCGCTTCGCCAACTCCTCGGCCATGCGCATGTACACCTCGTAGAGCGGAATGCGCGTGACGGGCAGGGCTGCGGTGCCGTTGTCGAGGATGTTCAGACCGTGGGTGTTGGCGACGACGCCGTCTTTAGGGATGCTCATTGAGCTCCAGGTCCGGATCGTATGTGGTCAGGGATCCCCGGGCCCGCGCCTGCGCCAGCCAGGCGTCGAAGCCGGAGGGAATCAGGCCGTTCGAGCGCTCCTGGCGCTCGGCGGCGCGCATCGCGAGCGCGTTCGCGTATTCGTTCTTCGGGTGCCCGGCGTGGCCCCGCACCCACTGCCAGTCCACGGTGTGGCCAACCACGGCCTGATCCAGCTTCTGCCACAGCTCGAGGTTCTCGATCGCGCCGCCCTTGCGGCGCCATCCCCGCGCCTTCCAATCCTTCACCCAGGAGTTCATTCCCTTGATCAGATACTCGGAGTCGGACACGTAGACCACCCGGGCCCGCTGCCATTGGCGCCGCAGCCATTCGAGCGTCGCGATCGCTCCCGCGAGCGCCATCTTCTGATTCGTCGTATTCGGCGAGCACTCGAAGAAGTCCCATCGCGCCACGCTGTCGCCTGCCGGCGCCTCGATCAGGGCCGCGTTGCCGCCCGGATTGGGCGGCTCCGTACCGTTGCCGAGGCAGCTCTCGTCGGCGTGGACCAGCACGCGGACCGGCTCCATGTCAGGGCTGAATGACGACGGGGATCACGGCGTGCCGCAGAATTTCCTCCGCATGTGAGACGAGGACGGCCGGCATTCCACGACCCGGCAGCTCGAGATGCGCCCCGGCGAACAGCGCGTCGCACCCGACGCGCGCGATCACCGCCGCGATCACCTCGCCGGGCTGACCCGGCTCGACGTGCGTCGTGAACGCCACGCGCTGCATGGAGAGCGCGGCTTCCGCCATCCCGACGACCTGCAGCCCGGCGTCGCGAGCGTCCGCGGCATGGATCACGTGGACTGTAGCGCCCATGATGCTTGCGAATCGGACCGCGAGGTCGAGGGCATGCCGGCTCGCGTCGCGGCCGTCGTAGGCGATCGCGCAGCTGCGCATCGCGGTGGCCTGTCCGGCGCAGACAATGACGCACCGCTCGGCGCGCCGGATCAGCGCCGTCACGCTCCGCCCGAGCGGATTCGTCGCCGTCAGACCGCGTCGGCCGACGAGCACCGCGTCGGCCCCCTCGGCGGCGACCGCGAGGACCTCGTCCGCGGGCCCGTTCTGTTCGACGACCTCGCCTTCCAGGCCGTCGGCCGCCAACCGCTCGCGCCCGCGATCGAGCAGCGTGGCTCCGTCGACTGGACCGCCGTCGCGCGCGTGCACGAGGACGATGGTGCTGCCGAAGCGCTTGCCCAAGACGATGGCCTGCTCGAGCGCCACGTCGGCCCGCGGGCTCCCGTCGAGTCCCACGAGAAGACGCGTGAACATCGCTAGGGAAGCACCGCGAACCGCTCGAGATCCCGCAACCGGAACGCCAGCGTCTCCCCCGTCATCGGCAGCCTTCCCTCGAGCAGCTCGTCACGGTTCTCTGTCGCGAGGCGGAGCGCGACGACCACGTACTCTGTACCGCGGCGCCGCAACGCCACGCGCCGCTGTTCCCGCACCGCGCGCTCCAGGGCGTCCAGAGCGTCGGGTGAGAGCGTGCGAAACTCCTCGATCGGGGACACGCACGCCTCTAGCGGACGTCGATGCGGCCGGCCGGGCCGGCCGTGACGCGGCCGATCACGGCGGCCGCGGGCGTCCGCTCGCGACCGAGCGCGGCGACGAGGGTGTCGAGACGCTCGGCGGGAACGGCGATCAGAAGCCCCCCCGACGTCTGCGCGTCGGCGAGAAGCAGCCGCATCGTCGGGTCGACCGTCGAGTCGAACCGGACCGCGTCTGCCACGCTCTGCTGATTGCGCTTCGAGCCCCCCGGCACGGCGCCGCGCTCCGCCAGCTCGCGCGCGAGCGGCAGGAGGGGTACCGCCGCGCTCGTCAGCTCGGCGGCGACGCCGCTCGCGCGTAGCAGGCTGTTCAGGTGACCCAATAGCCCGAACCCCGTCACGTCCGTTGCGGCGTGCACGCCCACGGCCAACATGGCGCGCGCTGCGCCCGCATTGAGCGTGGTCATGGCGGCCACTGCGGGAGCGATCTCCGCCTCCGTGGCGAGATCGCGTTTGAGCGCCGTGGACAGGACGCCCGTCCCGATCGGTTTCGTGAGAACCAGGGCATCGCCGGGCCGGGCGCGCGCATTGGTCACCACGCGGTCCGGATGCGCTTCGCCGATGGCGACCATGCCGAACTTGGGTTCGGGGTCGTCCACCGAATGCCCGCCGAGCACGAACGCGCCGGTCTCCCGCACGATGTCGGCCGCGCCGCGGAGCACCTCGCCCAGCAGCTCGAAGGGGAGCGCGTCGCGCGGCCAGCCGACGAGATTCAGCCCGAACAGCGGCGTCGCGCCCATGGCGTACAGGTCGGAGAATGCATTCGCCGCGGCGATCCGGCCGAAGTGATAGGGCGAATCGACGATGGGGGTGAAGAAGTCCACGGTCGCGACGATCGCGCGGTCGGGCGCCACCTGAAACACCGCCGCATCGTCGCGCGTGGCGGCGTCCACCAGGATCCGGGGGTCCGCGGTGACGGGTATGTGCGCGAGTACCTGCGCCAGCTCGGACGGGCCGAGCTTGCAGGCGCATCCTGCGCCGTGCGATAGCGAGGTGAGGCGTGGGATCGTGGCGGATGTAAGCGGCATCGTCTACTGAAGATACCCTATCCGAGTCTCCAGGCGAGGAGCGCGCCCGCGCCGACGTAGCGCGCGAGGTCCACACACGCCGTGACGAGCGTCGCGGGCTGCGACGCGATCGCGGCGACCGCGCCGATGAGGAGAAAGAGGAGCCACCATCCGCCGTGTCCGAGCGAGTCGAACCAGAGCGAAGCGATCAGCGTGACGACCAGCGCCTCCCCGGCGCGCCATCCCAGGATTCGTAACGGCGGCTGCTGCGATGTGAGGAGCCGGGCGTGGACCATGGCCGCGCCCACAAACCACGCCGCCACCACGAGCCACGCGAGAACCAGGCGGCCGAGGGTCATGTCCTCACCGGCGCCACGCGCTCCTCAAGGAATCGGGATACACGATCCGCCCGCGGGTCATGACCCACGCGATGTCGCGCGTGGCGGCGATGTCGTCCGTCGGGTTCGAATTCAACGTGACCAGATCCGCCACCGCCCCCGGCGCCACGCGGCCGAGGGAGTCGGCGCGGAGCAGCTGGGCGGCCCGGCGCGTGGCGGCGCCGATCGCCTGGAGGGGAGTGAATCCCGCGAGCACGAGCTGCTCGAGCTCGTCGTGCAAGGCGGCGCCCGGGACGAGCAACGGGCCCGCGGCGCCACTGCCTGCGGCCACGAGCCCGCCAGCGCGCTCGAACTCCCGCACGAACTGGTCCTGTCGCGGGCGGGCACGCCGGAACGCGGCGAAGTCGCCGGGTCCCCAGCCGGTGCTCCGCAACAGGGCGGCGATGTCGCGTACGTGCCCCGCGTTTGCCGGCACGTCTTCCATGGTGGGGCGCGCGAGCAGCGCGGGATCGTTTGCGCGGGCGAGCATCTCGTGCGCGGTGAGGGTCGGCACCACGGCCACGCGCGCGGCGGCGAGCGTCCGCGCCGCGCGCGCCACGCTCTCCGAGTCGAGCAGTCCCCACGCCGTCTCTTCCACGGTCCACCCACCCGCCGGTTGCGCGTAGGCGCGAGTGAACGGCCTCGGGTCGGGCGCGGCCAGTCCCACCACGCCGGCCAGCTGCTCGAGTGACAGCGCACCCGCCCGCGCGAACGTCAGCGCATCCACCTGTCCCGGCCGCGCCGCGATGGGCAGGCGCAGGGTCGTCGCCTCCTCGAGCAGGGGCTTCAGCAACGCCGGGGTGATGGCACTCGACACCGCGACGTAGTCGGCGCCCCCGATTGCGAGCTGGTCCACCGCCTTGCGCGCGCCCGCGCCGGTGGCGACCCGGGTGGCACGCGCGTCGAACGGCGGGTCGCCGTCGATCGGTTGGCCCGATGAGAACATGCGCGGCCCGAGCGTGGTGCCGAGCCCCAGCTCGTTCTTGAGCGCGAGCGCCGAATCCCCGGCTCCCCCGAAGTCGCGGACCGTGGTCACGCCCCACGCGAGGTAGCGAAGCGCCGCCCACCGCTCGACCATGGCGTGCGCGTCGATCAAGCCGGGGATGATGGTCTTGCCGGAGACGTTCACGTGCACGGCGCCCGACGGCACGTCCACTTCGCCGGCTCGCGCCACGGCCTTGATGTGCCCTGCTTCGACGAGGATGATCGAGCCGGTGATGGGCGCGCCCCCCGAGCCATCGAGCAGCGTCGCGCCCTCGAGCGCGGTTACCCCCTCGCCGGTCGGTGCGCACGCGGCGGCCACGCACAGCGCAACGACCGCGGCCCTGCGGACGGCGCCACGCGGTCGTGACGAGTCCTCGCCGGTCGTCACTTCGGATCCGCCGACGTGTGGTCGTAGATGATTTGCCAGCGGTCGCCGTGCTTCACGAGGATCAGTGTGAATGGTCCGCTCGCGACGACTGTCTCGCCACGGTGCAGGGCGAACCGGGCCGTGCACAGCACGACATCGCTCGTCAGCGGCCGCACGCGCACCTCATCGAATGTCAGCGAGTCGCGGGATTTCCCCGGCGCGAAATAGCTTGTCTGATAGTGGTCGTACAGCTGTTGCCAGCCGTGCCGCACGTGCCCGCCCCAGACGTAGCTCGTGAGCGTATCGCGCGCGTAGGAGCTCATGAACCCGGCGAGGTCGCCGTGATTCCATGCGACGACGCTTTGGTCCAGGACAGCGGCAACCTCGCGCGTCGGGTCGCTTTTCGGTGCAGGGGGCGCCGCGCACCCCGCCGCAACAACCAGCGCCGCGACCACCCAATTCAGCCGCACTCGCTCGCTCGCCGATCCGGCGGTTGGAAACGTGGCGCGGGAGCGCCTCGTGGAACCGGCCGTGGCCGTCCCAAAAGACGCTCCCGCGATGTGTGGTGAAACGCTGCTAGCGACGCTTGCGCGCCGACTTCCGCTTGCCCTTCTTGCCCTTCTTGGCCTTCGCCTTCGCCCGCTTGGCGGGCTTCTTCTTTTTCGCCTTGGGGCGCGAGGCTTTCTTCTTTTTCGGCTTTGCCTTGCGCTTGGGTTTGGACGCACCCATGCTCGACTCCCCCGCCATCGGGGAGGACATGGGCGCCGCGGGCTGAGCGGGCGTCGATGGGATCATCGGCTCCATCATTCCGGGGCCTGTCCAGCCACTCTCCGAGAAGTCGGCTTGCTCGAGCATCGGATCTCTCCTCCGCAGGGTTGTCCGTGGGCGTGGCCTATAGCTTACCGCGCGAAACCTTCCCCGCAAGTGACTGCGTTCATGCGGCGCTGCGCGGCGTCCCGCAAGCGCGCGAACCGCTCCCGCCCGCCGGTCGGGTCACGCTCGGAGAGGCATCGAGCGGACAAGTTAGCTTGACAACGCTAGTTACGAACACTTAGGTTCGCGCCGCTATGACCCGTCTCTGCAGGGCTGGCGTCGGGCTGCTGTTAGCGCTTCCGGGCACCGCCATTGCCCAAAACGTGACAGAAGTGCAGGTGGCGCCGCCCTCCATGACGCTGCGGGCGGGCGAGCGCTCCGGCCTGCTCGCTACCGCGTTCGACCGCGCGGGCAACGTCCTCACCACCGTGAAAGTGCTGTGGTCCTCGAACAACATCCAGGTCGCGCGGGTGGACAACAACGGCAACGTCACCGGCGTCGGAAACGGGGTGGCGATCATCGAAGCGCGCGTCGGGACGCGCAAGGGGACGGCCGCCGTGCAGGTGGTGGGCGGAGCCGCTCCCGTATCCGCGAGCGCCGCTCCCCAAGGCGGTCAACCGCAGGGTGCCGCGTCTGAGATGTCCCTCGCGGGCCAGCCGCCGGGGGCAGGTCCGGCCACCCAGCTCCGCATCGAGCCGCCGACGATCTATCTCCTGCCTTCAGAGAACGTTCGAGCTTCACCCCGTGCCCTGAAAGACGACGGCTCGCCAGCAGCGCCCATCGGAGTGACGTGGAAGTCCCTGCGCCCCGACATTGCGAGCGTCGACGCCAACGGCGTGGTGATCGCCCTCGCCGCCGGGCAGGGTACGATTCAGGTCACCAGTGCGAGCGGTCTGACGGCCACCGCGCCTATTCTCGTGCAGCAGGCCGACTTCGCCATTCAGGAACAGGGGCCCATCATCATCAGCCCCGGGCAGTCCGACACGCTGCATGTGGCCGTGCCTACCCAGGCCGGCCGCGTCATCAACCCCATCGTGCTGCAATGGGTGTCGAGCGATCCGAGCATCGCCCGGGTGACCATGACGGGCATTGTCGCCGCCGTGAATCCGGGCAAGGCCACGCTCACGGTGTCTGGTCTGCTCGAGACGAAGAGCGTCGAGGTTGTGGTGCATCGTCCCGTGGAGCTCCTCGCCGTGCGTCCACGGTGGCAGGACACGGTCCTGCTCCCCGTCCTGGGCGTCGCAAAGTTCGAGGCGCAGGCGCTCGCCGCCGACCGCACGCCCGTGCCTGAGGCGCCGCTCCGGTGGTCGGTGGTCGACTCGAGCATCGCGACGTTCGACGCGGTGACCGGCCAGCTCACGGCGAGGGCACCGGGCAGGACGCAGCTCGTCGCCAGGGGGCCGGGTCCCGGCCTCGCGGTCACGTGGACGGTGCGCGTGATCGCGGCGGCGGTGAAGCTCTCGACTTCCAGGATCGGGCTGCCGCTCAACCGTCGCTACCCGGTGCGGGCGACCTACATGGACGAGGCTGGCGCGACGGTCGGCCCGGCGAGCAACCTGGTGTGGACGTCCGACAATCCGCAGGTCGCGACCGCGGCGGAGGACGGGACGATCACCAGTACGGGCTACGGCCACGCGGTGCTCACGGCCACGGCGCCCGGCGGCATGCGCGCGACGCTTGAGGTGTTCGTGCAGGGCGAGGTCGCGTTCGTCAGCTCGCGCTCGGGCCGCTTCCAGCTCTACGCGGTCGAGCGCTCGAGCCTGACGCAGCTGCGGCGGGTCGGCGATGACTCGACCGAAGTCACGGAGCCTGCCTTCTCGCCCGACGGCTCGCGCATCGCGTTCAGCTCGACGCGCGCCGGGGGCCGGCCCGCCCTGTACGTCATGGACGCAGACGGCACCGGCGCGGTGCGGGTGACGAAGGGGGCCGGGTCGGACGCACACCCTCAGTTCACGCCGGACGGCGCCTCGCTCGTCTTCCAAAGTGATCGCACCGGACACGGGCAGATCTGGGCGCAACGCATCAGCGGTGGTGAGGCGACCCAGCTGACCCAGGAGCCGGCGGCAAACTTGCTCCCGACCGTGTCGTTCGACGGTGAGACCATTGCCTTCGTCTCCACGCGCGACGGCGGCTCGAACATCTGGTTGATGGCGAAGGACGGCTCGAACCAGCGGGCGTTCACGCGCCTCACCGGCGGGAGCAAGGCGACCTCTCCGCATTTCCTGCGCGATGGCGGGCTCACCTACCTCGTCAGCGCCAAGGAAAACGGCCGGCCGATCACGCAGGTCGTCAAGGCGGACCTCGCGAGCGGTCGGTCGACCCCGCTGACGGGCGCCGACCTGACAATCGCGGATTTCGGCGTCTCGCCGGCGGGTGATCTGCTGGCCCTCGTCGCCAGCGTGCAGGTGAACAACAAGCCCTTCTTCCGGGTGTACGTGCAGCCCACGGCGCCGGGGAGCACCGCGGTCGCTCTGCCGAGCACCGGCCCCGAATACATGGTGACCCCGACGTTCATGCCGTAGCATGCTCGCCTGCGCTATCCGGGCGACCGGCAGCCTCGATCAGATCCACGTCGTCGACCTCCCCGCCCCCGATGCGCCTCTCGGTCCCGGCGACGTCCGCATCGCCCTCCGGGCAGCCGCACTCAACCACCTCGACCTCTTCGTCATTCGCGGCCTTCCGGGCAACTACACGTTCCCGCATATCCTCGGCGCCGACGGGGCAGGGGTAGTGGCCGCGGTCGGCCCGGGTGTCACGGGCGTCAAGCCGGGGGACCGCGTGATGATCAATCCCGGCATCGCCGACGGCACCTGTGAGTACTGTCGGGCCGGGGAGCACTCGCTCTGCGCCAACTACCGGATGTTGGGCGAACACCTCCCGGGGACTCTCACCGAGTCCATCGCCGTGCCCGAGCGCAACGTCGCGCTCGTGCCGCCGGTCGAACCGCCTCTCACCTGGCCGGAGGCGGCGGCGTTCTCGCTCGTGACGCTCACCGCCTGGCGCATGGTCGTCACGCGAGCGGCGGTCCGGGCCGGGGAAACGGTGCTCATCTGGGGCATTGGGGGCGGCGTGTCGCTCGCCGCATTGCGGATCGCGAAGCTCCGTGGCGCGCGAGTGATCGTCACGTCGTCGGACGACGCGAAGCTCGCGGCCGCCGCCTCGCTCGGCGCCGACGTCACCCTGAATCACCGAAGCCGGCGCATCGCTCAGGAGGTGCGCGCGCTCACCACTGGGCGCGGCGCAGACGTCGTGATCGACTCCGTGGGCGAAGCCACGTGGGAGGAATCGCTGCGAGCGCTCGGCAGGGGCGGACGACTCGTCACCTGCGGTGCCACATCCGGGCCCAAGGTCGTCACGGACCTGCGCCGGGTGTTCTGGCATCAGTACACGATCATGGGATCGACGATGGGCAACGACGCGGAGTACCGGGAGGTGGTGCGGCAGCTGGGGCAGGGCCGCCTGCGGCCCGTTCTGGACCGCACCTTCCCGCTCGGGCAGGCCCGGGCCGGCTTCGAGCGCCTGGAGCGCGGCGAGCAGCTCGGGAAAATCGTGGTGGAGATCGCCTCCTGATTGCGTTTTGCGGCCTAAGTGGTTATTTTGTCTCAACTTACCTAGCTGGCCGCATCCCGGCGGTGACACCTGATACCTGACACCCGGCACCCGTCTTCATGACCGCACCCAACGTCCGCGAGCGCATTCTCCCCAGGCTCATCGAAGAGGAAATGAAGGAGTCGTTCCTCGACTATTCGATGAGCGTCATCGTGCAGCGCGCGCTGCCCGATGTGCGCGACGGCCTCAAGCCCGTCCACCGCCGCATTCTCTATGCGATGCACGAGCTCGGCCTCGTGCCCGGACGGCCGCACAAGAAGAGCGCGACGGTCGTGGGCGACGTGCTGGGCAAGTACCATCCGCACGGCGACGTGGCCGTCTACGACTCGCTCGTCCGGATGGTCCAGGATTTCTCGTTGCGCTACGCGCTCGTGGACGGGCAGGGCAACTTCGGCTCCGTGGACGGCGACGCCGCCGCGGCCTACCGCTACACGGAAGCCCGCCTCACGCGCGTGGCGATGACGATGCTCGGCGACATCGACAAGAACACGGTCGATTTCGTCCCGAACTTCGACGACCGCCTGCAGGAGCCCACCGTGCTCCCGGCCCGCCTTCCGAACCTGATCGTCAACGGCTCGGCGGGCATCGCGGTGGGCATGGCGACGAACATCCCGCCGCACAACCTGGGCGAGACCGTCGACGCGATCACCCATCTCGTGGACCATCCGACCGCCACGGTCAAGGACCTCCGGAAGTTCATCAAGGGCCCGGACTTTCCGACCGCGGGCATCATCTACGGACGCGAAGGCATCAAGGAGTGCTACGAGAAGGGCCGGGGCCGGATCGTCGTGCGCGCGCGCGCGACGGTCGAGGAAACCGAATCCACCGGCAAGCAGCAGATCGTCGTCACCGAATTCCCCTATCAGGTGAGCCCCGAACGGGTCCACGACCAGATCCGTGACCTCGCGCTGGCGAAAAAGCTCGAGGGCATCACGGCGCTGCGGAACGAGTCGGACAAGGACGGCATCCGCCTCGTGATCGAGCTGAAGCGCGACATCGTGCCGCTCGTGGTGCTGAACCAGCTCTACCAGCACACCCAGATGCAGGTGACGTTCGGCGCGATCATGCTGGCGCTGGTGGACGGCGCCCCGAAGGAGATGAACCTCAAGGAGCTGCTCGAGCACTTCATCGACCACCGCCACACGGTCATCACCCGTCGCACGGAATTCGAGCTGAAGCGCGCGCAGGATCGCGAGCACATCCTCGAAGGGTTGAAGATCGCCGTCGATCACATCGACGAGGTGGTCAGGATCATCCGGAAGTCCAAGGACACGCCCGCGGCGGACGCGGCCCTGCGCAAGCGGTTCAAGCTGTCCGAGAAACAGTCGGCCGAAATCCTGAACATGCGCCTCGCGCGCCTGACGGCGCTCGAAATCACCAAGCTCGAGGACGAGCTGAAGGAAGTCCGCAAGTTCATCAAGGAGTGCAAGGAAATTCTCGCATCGCGGCCGCGCCGCATGAAGATCCTGAAGGAAGAGCTGGTCGAGGTGTCGCAGGCGTTCGGCGACGAGCGCCGGACGGAGATCGTCGCCGACCAGGGCGAGTTCTCGATCGAAGACCTGATCGCCGAGGAAGACATGGTGATCACCGTCTCGCACGCCGGCTACATCAAGCGCCAGCCCGTGACGGCCTACCGGCGGCAGCGCCGGGGCGGCCGGGGGGTGATTTCCGCCCAGACCAAGGAAGACGACTGGGTGGAGCACCTCTTCATCGCCTCGACGCACGACTACGTCATGTTCTTTACGCAGAGCGGCCAGTGCTACTGGCTCAAGGTGCATGAGGTGCCGCAGGCGTCGCGGGCCTCGCGCGGCAAGCCAATGACCTCCTGCATCGCGATCAAACCCGACGAGCGCATCGCCGCGCTCGTGCCGGTGCGGGAATTCTCCGACGACCAGTACCTGCTGTTCGCCACGAATGACGGGGTCGTCAAGAAGACGCGCCTGTCCGAGTTCGGCAACCCGCGCTCCGTCGGCATCCGCGCCATCAACGTCGAGAAGGGCGACGAGCTGATGGACGTCCAGGTCACCGACGGCAAGAACGACATCGTCCTCGCCACCCGGCACGGCATGAGCATCCGTTTCCACGAGAAAGACGTCCGTGACATGGGACGCACGGCGACCGGGGTGAAGGGGATCGAGCTCGAGAAGAAAGACAAGGTGATCGATCTCGTCGTGGTGCGGCGCAAGTCGACGCTGCTCGCCGTGACGGAAAAGGGGATGGGCAAGCGCTCGGAGCTCGACGAATACCGCGTCCAGCATCGCGGTGGGCGGGGCATCATCACCCTCAAGCGCGCCGACAAGACCGGTGAGGTCGTTGCCCTCAAGGAAGTGCTGCCCGACGACGAGCTCATGATGATCACGAAGAAGGGCATCATGATCCGCGTGCCGGTCGAGGGCATCCGCATCTCGGGGAGGAACACCCAGGGCGTCAAGATCATGAATCTTGGGGCCGGCGATCTGGTGGTGGATGTCGCGCGGGTGGTCAAGGAGGACGAGGACGAAGCAGGGGCGGCCGACGACGACGACGGCGCGGTAAAGGCGGCCCCCGCCAAGGGGGTCCTCACCAAGGCGGCCAAGGGCCCGGCCAAGCCTGCGACAAAGAAGAAGAAGTAGGGTGATCGACGCGCAAGCGGTGCGGGACGCAGCCCGGGCGCTGGCCGGCGTGGCCGTGCGCACTCCCCTGCACTACGTCGAAGCACTGGGCGTTCACTTGAAGCTCGAGCTGCTGCAGCCCATGGGCGCGTTCAAGATCCGTGGCGCCTACAACGCGATCCGGAAGCTTCCCGAGGCGGCGCGCCGCTGTGGCGTCATCACGTATTCGAGCGGCAACCACGGCCAGGCGGTGGCCTACGCCGCGTGCTACGTCGGCATGCGGGCGGTGATCGTGATGCCCGAGACCGCGCCGGCGGTCAAGGTGGCGGGCGTCAAGCGATGGGGCGGTGAGGTCGTGCTCGCGGGCCGTACGTCGGAAGACCGACAGCAGAAGGCGGAGCAGATCGCCAAGCGCGAGGGCCTGACGATCATCTCGCCGTTCGACCATCCGGATATCGTGGAGGGCCAGGCGACGCTCGGACTCGAGATCGCGGAGCAACTCCCTGACGTGGCGTCCGTGGTGGTCCCGGTGGGCGGCGGCGGTTTGATCGCCGGGGTGGTGGTGGGGCTCGAGGCCGCAGGCAGCGCCGCGCGGGTCTGGGGCGTGGAGCCGACCGGCGCACCCAAGCTCCAGCGGTCGCTCGCGGCCGGGCGGCCGGAGCGGCTCGACCGCACCGCGAGCATCGCCGACGGTCTGATCACGCTCTCGGTCGGCGCGGTCCCGTTTGCCGAGCTCAATCGTCGCCGGTCCCGCGTCGCGGGCATCGTGCTCGTCGAGGATGCCAGCATCCGCGAGGCGATGCACTTCCTCTGGCGCGACTGTCGCCTTGCCGTCGAGCCGTCCGGTGCCGCGACCACCGCCGCCGTTCGTTCGGGCGCCGTGCGGCCGGCCGCGCCCGCCGTGGTGGTCGTGAGCGGCGGCAACGTGGACCCCTCTCTGCTCGAGGACTGAGAGCATGAGCGAGGGCGCCACGCCCAAGATCCTCGTTGCCGACGACGATCAGTCCCTCGTCCGCACGCTGACGTGGATTCTCAAGGAGAACGGCTACGAAGTCATCGCCGCGCCCGGCGGCGAGAACCTCGTGAGCGCGATCGAAGAGCAGCGCCCCAACCTGCTCCTGCTCGACATCATGATGCCCAAGACGGACGGGCTGCAGCTCCTCCAGCGCCTCAAAGCCGACGACCGCTTCCGCGACCTGCCCGTCCTGATGATCTCCTCCATGCCGCCCGAGGAAGCGACGGTGCGCGCCCTGGGCCTCGGTGCCGCGGACTTCATCCCCAAGCCATTCCGCGTCCGCGAGCTCCTGGCCCGGGTCAAAGCGCACCTGCGCTCCGCCCAGGAGCTCGGCCAGGCGCGGGAGGAGGCGCAGAGCCGCGCCGCCATCGTGGACATCCTGCAGGAGGTCACGGACTCCCTCAAGCCGGACGAGATCTACAACATCCTGGTGCGGCGCATCGCGCGTGTGCTCCAGATCTCCAAGTGCTCGCTCGTACTCGCCCGGCCGGGCGATTCCACGGGCGTCGTGGTCGCCGCGTACGAGAACCCGATGCTGCGCAACCTGCCCATCGAGCTCGCGCGCTATCCGGAAATCCAGCGCGCGCTCGCGGAGGCGCGTCCGATTCTCGTCGAGAACGCCGCCACCGATGAGATGTACACCGAGGAGCGGCAGCGCTGGACGCGGGAGGGCATCAGCGTGCCCACCCGCTCCGCGGTGGCGCTGCCGTTCTCGATGAAGGAGCAGCAGGTGGGCGTCTTCTTCCTGCGCACCACGGGCGAGGACCCGCCGCTCACGCGCGCCGACGCGCAGTTCGCCGACACGGTGATCCGCACCGCGGTCGCGGCGATCGACAAGGCGTACGACTTCGAGACCGCCGTCTCCGACAAGAAGCGCCTCGAGAAGCTCGCCAACACCGATGCGCTCACCGGATGCCTGAACCGGCGCGCGCTCGCGGAGAAGCTGGAAGAGGAGCTGGACCGCGCGCGCCGCTACAGCCTCGCGATCACCATCCTCCTGGCCGACCTCGATCACTTCAAGGAGGTGAACGACACCCGCGGCCACATCGCGGGCGACTCCGTGCTGCGGCAGGTGGGGGAGCTGCTGCGGCGGGCCGCGCGGTCCGTGGATCTGGTCGCCCGCTACGGCGGGGAGGAGTTCGTGATCGTGATGCCCGAGACGGCGCTGCACGGCGCCGCCATCTTCGGGGAACGGCTGCGCCGTTTGATCGAGACCCACGACTTCGCCGATCCCGGGGACGACCCGTTGCGCCGGACCGTGAGCATTGGCCTCGCGGCGTTCCCCGACGAGCGCATCGCGGGCGCCGATACCTTCGTCGCCCTCGCCGACCAGGCGCTCTATCGCGCCAAGAACGAAGGGCGCAACCGGGTGCGCCAGTGAGCGAGCGCCGCTGCCCCCGCTGCGGCGTCGTCTACGCCGAGGGCGCCCGGTTCTGCGCCAAGGACGGGAGCATGCTCGTCGAGGCGCAATCGAGCTCGGGCGGGGCGCGGCGGTCGGGAACGGGAGCGCGCAAGCCGCCTGCCTCGTCAGCCGCGCCCGCCGCGTCGCCGACCGCACCGGCGCCCCGGCCCCAGGCTCCCGCCCGCGCGCTCGAGCGCGCGTCCACCCTCATGGGACAGCTGCTCGACGCCCGCTATCAGGTGGTGAGAAAGCTGGGCGAAGGCGGCATGTCCTACGTCTATCTCGCGCGCGAGGTGCGCACCGGGGAGGAAGTGGCGATCAAGGTCCTCGCACCGAAGCTGGCGACCGACAAGAGCTCGGTCGAGCGCCTGCGGCGCGAGGCCGGCGTCGCCCAACGCCTCGACCATCCCAACGTCTGCCGGATCTTCCGCCTGGGAGAGTCCGAGGACGGCCTCATCTATCTCGTCATGCCGTTCCTCAAGGGGCAGCTGTTGTCCGATCGCGAGGTGCAGGGCGGACCCATGGACGTGGCCACGGGCGTCGACATCCTGCGCCAGGTATGCGCCGGTCTCCATCACGCGCACGAGCTGCAGATCGTTCACCGGGACTTGAAGCCAGAGAACGTCATGCTCGTGGCCGAGGGGTCGAAGGGGGAGCGGGCGGTCGTCATGGACTTCGGCTTGGCCAAGCAGCGCCGGGCCGATGCCGCGCTGCAGAAGCTCACGGCGACCGGGATCATTCTGGGGACCCCGGAGTTCATGAGCCCCGAGCAAATTCGCGGCAAGCCGCTCGATGGACGCTCGGACATCTATGCCCTGGGGATCGTGGCGTTCGAGATGTTCTCAGGGAAGCTGCCCTTCGAGGGGCGTAACGCGCAGGACATGATGATCGCGCGGCTCCGCGGACAACCCATGGCCTTGCGCCAGCTGCGGCCCGACGCGCCTGCGTGGCTCGAGAAGGCCCTCGCCCGCGCCATGGAGGCGAGCCCCGACGCGCGCTACGCGACGGCGCTCGAGTTCGCCGCGGCTCTCGAGGCCCCGTCCTCGTCGGGCGGCGTCCTGGGCAAAATCAAGGACAAGCTCCGGTGAGGATCGCGGCGGCCGCGCCGTAGAGCCATGCGGCGTTTCGCGGCGTTCGACCCCCCCGAATACGTCACGTGGGTGCCCACCCCCGACCTCGTGCGCGCATTCCGCGCCACGCTCGAGGGGAACGCCGAGCGCGCCGCGATCGTCTCGCGGCTGCCGAACGCCGCCAGGCTCGCCCTCTATGGGGGCCTGCTTCGCGCCCGTCTGCTCGACATTCAGCTCAAACGTTGGGTGCGCGCCGGAATTCTCTCGAAGGCATGGCTCGCCACGGGGGAAGAAGCCGCGACCGTCGGGCCCGTCCACGCCCTCGCGCGCGGCCGCGACGTGGCGGCGCCCATGATCCGCAATGCCGCGGCCTGCGCGGAGCTCGGCATGCCCCTCGCCGACGTCTTTCGCACCTACCTCGGCACGGCCGACGGGCCCTCACGCGGGCGCGACCTCCACGCCGGCGACCTCACCGCGGGCGTCCTCCAGCCCGTCTCCCACGTGGGCGACATGGTGCCCGTGATCGCCGGCATCGCGCTCGCATTCAAGGTGCGGGGCGAGCCGCGCGTCGCGCTGACATGGGTAGGCGATGGCTCGACCAAGACCGCGGCCGCGCACGAGGGGACGAACTTCGCGGCCGTGCAACGGCTTCCCGCGGTCTTCATCATCCAGAACAACCAGGTCGCCCTCGGGACACGGCTCGAGCAGCATCATCTGCCGCCGGATTTTCGCGACTGGCCCGCGAGCTACGGGATGTGGGGAGCCGCGTTCGACGGTAACAACGTGCTGGACGCCTACGCCGCAACCGCACTGGCGGTGGAGCGCTGCCGGCGCGGCGAAGGTCCTGTGATGCTTACGGCTGAAACGTTCCGGATGGGCGGCCACGCCACGCACGATGAAGCCGAAGCACGTGCCACGATCCCTCACGAGCTCTTCAAGGCCTGGGGAACGCGCGACCCCGTCGGATTGTACGAAGAGTACCTGAAGGAAGATGGCCGATCGCCGGCAGAATTGGAGGAGGTCGAAGCCATGGTGACCGCGGAGATCGAAGAGGGCGCCGCGACCGCCCTCGCGAGCCGGAATCCCGCCCCCGCGGGCGCGTCGGCGTTGGGCGACGTCTATGTTCGCTGACGCGCGCGCCGTTGGCGCGACCGCCATGACCATTCTGCTCGCAGGCGCGATCGCGTGCAGCTCGCCCGGGGACGCGAGCATCCGGCCGGGCCCGCCCGATACCGTCAGCGTCGCAGGGCACCAGCTGTACGTGCAGAAGGGGTTCACGGTGAACATCTTCGCGCAGGGAGTGGGAGGCGTACGCTTCCTGGCGGTCGGCCCGGGAGGGGTCGTATACGCGACGCTGTCCGGGTCCGGGACGATCGTCCGCTTCGTCGATGCGAACGCGGACGGCACCGCCGAGTCGTCCGTGTCGGTGCTCACCGGCCTGAACGACCCCTCCGGCATCGCCTTCCGGGGAGACACGCTGTACTTCTCCGAGGAGACGACGGTCAAGCGGCTCGACCCGGGTACCGCGACTCCCGTGACCGTGGTCGCCGGCCTGCCGGGCGGCGGAAACCACACCACCCGCACGTTCGCGTTCGGCCCCGACAATCTCCTCTACGTCGCCGTCGGATCGTCCTGCAACGTTTGCAGCGATGCCCTGCCGCGAGCCGCAGTCACGCGCTACAACCTGGACGGCTCGGGCGCCCACTCGTTCGCGACCGGGCTCCGTAACTCTGTCGGTCTCGCCTTCAACCCGACCACCGGCGAGCTGTGGGCCAACAACAACGACCGCGACGGACTGGGTGACGACATTCCCCCCGAGCACGTGAACATCCTGAAGGACGGGAAATGGTACGGATGGCCGCAGTGCTACCTGCCCGGGAAGGCGAACGCCGATTTCGCTCCTGGAGCCGATTGCTCCGCGGTCGAGCCGCCCGCCCTCACCGTCCAGGCGCATTCGGCGCCGCTCGGGCTCGCCTTCTACACGGGCTCCATGTTCCCGAGCGAGTACCACGGCGACGCGTTCATGACCTACCACGGGTCGTGGGATCGCTCCACGCCGACCGGGGCCAAGCTGGTGCGGGTGCGGGTGCAAAGCGGGCGCCCGGCGAGCGTCGAGGACTTCGTGACGGGATGGCAGCTCGGCAACGGGTCGCGATGGGGACGGCCGGTGAGCGTGGTGATGGCGGCGGACGGCGCGTTGCTCGTGAGCGACGATCTGGGCGGGCGCATCTGGAGAATCGCCTACGGACACTAGCCTGACGGCGCGGGCTCAGTCTCGCTGCACCGCCAGATAGCTCCGCGCCCGCTCGAGCGCCGCATCGCGCCCGGCCAGCAGATCGTCCACGCGCTCCTCGACGGGCAGCTCGGGCGCCACGCCCGCGCCGGTGACGTCGGTGCCGTCGGGAAAGGCCTCGCGCACCACCGGGAGCCGCAGCATCCAGTCCTTGATCAACGGACGCTCCAATACCTCTCCGGGACTTCCCGCGGACGTGTCCCCGATGATCACGCCCCTTCCGGTGTTGCGGAAGGCGATGAGGAAATCCTCCGCGGCGCCGAGGGTTGCCTCGGAGCTCAGCACGGCGATGGGCCCGCCGTAGCTGGGGCGGTCGCGCCTGGGCGGCACCGTATCGATCGGAAAGGCGTCCCACGATATCCCCGGCTCCGTGGGTTGCCCGCTGACCGCGGGGACAGCGGGTCGATAGATAGGGGTCCGTTGCAGGACTCCGGAGAACGGCTGGGCAGTGAGGCGCGCGAGGATCTCATAGGCCTGCGCGGTGCGGCCTCCAGTGGCGCGCCGGAGGTCGAGGATCAGGCCCTTGAGGCCGGTGAATGTGGGGAACGCGCGATCGAATTGCTCGACGACGTCCCTCGTGCCGAACGAGCGCACATGCACCACGACCACCCCGTCAGGCAGTGTATCGACGTCGAGCGGAGTGCCGTCGAGCGGCCAGCGGTCATTGAGCGACACGCTGCGGGTGACGCTCATGCCGCGCTCTTCCCCGCCTGGAAGTTTGAGAATCAGATGGAGCGACGTACCGCGCTCGCCGGCCAGCATATCGGCCACGGCGCGTTGCCACCGGATGGTCGGTCTCGCGCCGCCGACTTCCGGCAGGATCGAGTCACGGATCCAGTCTTCGGCACGGATTCCCTGAACGGCCACGATTTCGGCCAGGCGCTCGGGCCGGGCGACCCGCATCTCGTCGTTTTCGGCGTAGTCCACGAGCAGGGGACGCTGCTCGACGCTGGTCAGCGCGAGCGGCGGGCGCGCGAGCCGTGAGCGCAGCGCCGCCGGCGGGACGACCGCGATCTGCACGTCGCCCAGGAGCGCCGCGAGGCGGCGCAGCCGGCGCCAGAACGCAAAGTCCGTTTGCGGCTGCGCGGCCGCTCGCAGCGTGGCGCCGAGCGCCGAGTCCCAGTCCGCGCGGACATGGTCCCAGGCGGCAAAGTTGTAACGGGCCTCGCTCCACAGCCGCGCGACCAGCTCGGCGCGGTCCGTCGCGGACAGACGTTGCGCGTCGAGTGACGTGGCCGGCAGCGTTGCCACGAGCAGGACACCCATCAGGCCCCGGAGCGACATGCGACTAATCTATTTGCTCCTCTTCGCCGCGCCGCAGCTGTTGCTGTACCTCTACCTGCGGGAGCGCCTGCCCGAGGGCGCGCGACCGGGGGGGGCACGGCTCGTGCGGGCCGTCCTGGCGGCCGTCTTCATCGTCTTCAACGTGCCATGGCTCCTGGTGGCGCGCCGCGTGTTGTTTGGGTCGGTGTGGGGGCTCGGCCGGATTCCCTTCATGAGCCCGTGGGTCGCGTGGCAGTTCTTCGGGTGGATCTTCCTCGCCCTCGTCGTGCTGTACCTCGCGTTCAAGGGCGTGCTGCGCGTAGTGGGATGGCTCGAGCAGTGGCGCCTGGGCCGCGTCGACCGCGTCGTCGCCTTCGAGCTGACCAAGACGGCCGAGGCCCGGCTCACCCGGCGCCAGTTCCTCGCCCGCGCCACGTACGCGTACGCCGCCACCGGCGCCGCCCTCTCCGGCTACGGCATCTGGAACGCCTATCGCATGCCCGTCTTGACGCGCAAGACGCTCATGTTCCCGGACCTGCCGGTGGAGTTCGACGGGCTCACCATTCTCCACCTCTCCGACTTGCATGCCGGCGTTCATCTCGAAGAGGATCGGATGCACGAGATCGTGGCGCAGGTGAACGCCCTGCGGCCCGACCTCATCGTGCAGACGGGGGACATGATCGACATCTCTCCGAGCTACGTGCCGGCCTACGTGCGGGCGTTCCGCGACCTGTCGGCTCCGCTCGGCTGCGTCACCGTGCTCGGCAATCACGATCACTATACGGGGGCGGACGTGGTCGCGCGCGGCGTCCGCGACGCGGGGCACACGCTCCTCATGAACGACTGCCGGATCATAGAGCGCGGCAACGCCCAGCTCGCGCTGCTCGGAATAGACGATCCCGAGACCTGGCACCTCGACGACCCGCAGCACTCCTACATCGAGCGGGCGCTGCGCCAGGCGCCGCCCGCTGCCTTCAGGATCCTGCTCGCGCACCGCCCGGGTGCATGGGATGGAGCGGTACCCCACGGCATTCCGCTCACGCTGGCGGGCCACATCCACGGCGGCCAGTTCTACCTGCCGGTCCTGGGCTGGTCGGCGGGGCGCCTGATCACGAAGTACGTCATGGGGCACTTTCAAAATGGCGCGAGCCAGCTGTACGTGAGTCGCGGCATCGGCGTCGTCGGGGTGCCGATCCGGATGTTCGTCCCGCCGGAAATCGAGCTGTTTGAACTGCGACGAGTAGGCGGTTAGGCGGTTAGACGGATGGATGGTTGGCTGGTTCAGGCTCGCCGCGTCACCGTCTACCCGCCTGCCCTTATCGCGTCCCACGCGGCGTCGAGCACCAACGCGATGGCTCCGTGGTCGCTCGCCCATTCGCGGGTCGTGACGCGCTCCACGGCAAACGTGGTGATGCTCAGCCACACCGCCGCCCACAGCTCGGCGGCGCCCGCCTTCACGGTGCCTGCGGCCTTTCCCTGAGCCACCACCACTTCGAGCGCGACTCGGAAATCGCGGGCCGTCTTGCGGCTCTCCTCGTCGAGGAGCGCCCCGTGGCGGTCGAGAAAGAACAGCCGGGTTACCGCGGGGTCGCGCGCCGCGCCGCCCACCAGGTTGCGGCCCAGCTCACCGAGCTTCTCGCGGGGCGTCGCCCCCGTCGCGTCCGCCTCGGCGACGAGTTTCGACGCCCACCGGGCCGCTCCTCGATACAGCTCGTTCAAGAGGTGCTGCTTGCTCGTGAAGTGGCGGTAGATCGTCCCCTCGGCCACGCCGGCCTTGCGGGCGATCTGGGGGGTTGTGGTCGCGTGGTAGCCCTGCGCGGTGAAGAGCTCGAGGGCGGCGCGTACCAGACGCTGGCGCGTTGCGTCTGCGGGACTCATGCGCTCGCTAATAGCTCCACTGCGTGCCGAACGCGAGCTGCGCGCCCTCGGTGCTCACGCCGACTCCGGCGACCACGAGGCCGTTCCGAAGCGCGCGCAGAAAGAATTCGAGGCCGCCCGCCTGATGCAGGCCGTTGGTCGTGAGCCGGAAGGACTCTCCGGGCGCGAATACCCGTCCCGCGTCATAGAACCCGACCACCTTGACCTCGACAACGGTCGGCGACAGCACGACGGCATACCGAATCTCCGCGCCCGCCAGCAGCTTGGCCGGGCCGAGGAACCGCGCGTCGTAGAAGCCCCGCAGCGAGCGATAGCCTCCGACGGCAATGAAGGGCCGCCCGCTCGACTCCATCCACTGCTGGGCCGCCACGGGCGGCGTGCCGCCCATGTCCTCGCCGGCGATCCGTCCGGCAAGGACCAGACGTGTGAGGGGATGGGCATAGGCGCGCATGACGCCCGTTGTGCGCGTGTACCCATTGCCGCTCGCAAACAGCCCCTCAACCATTATCCCGGCATGAGGGTCCAGCTCGTTATCGCGGGTGTCCAGCACGACACCCACCCGGAGCACCCCGTCGTTGAGCGGAATGGTCGTGGAATCCACGACCCCGTTCGCGACGCTCGTGCGAAATACGCTCGGGCCGGGAAGACTGCGAAAATCGGTCCGCTCGAAGGCCGCGCCTGCCAGGGCGCGCAGGGGGCCCGCGATACGGCGCTCGAGCGTGAAGCGGGCCCCGCCATGCGTGCGGCTCACCTGGTAGTAGTAAGGGGCGGTCGCCGTGACGCTATCCGCGGCTGGGGGAGTATCGTTGCCCAGCCCGTAGAACCCGAGGCGGTTCTCGCGCGCCACCGCGAGAGTGAACCCGACTCGCCAGCCGTCCCACAGCGCGGGCGCCTGCGCGTCTGCGACGATGGCGTAGCTCCCCTGCACGCTTGCCGCGGCATCGAGCGAGAACGCTGCCGCGTTCGGCTCCGGGCGCTCCTTGAATCCGATCGGACTATACCGCGCGTAGCGCGCGCCGATCCACAGACCGTCGGCGGTCAGGTAGTAGAGGTAGGGATACGCCGTGCGCTGCCACACGCGCTGCGCGCCGAGGGTGGGCGCGCACGCGGCGAGCACGCTCAGCGCCGAAAGCCAGGTGCGCACGGCCGTCTCATGGAAGCGATGGCCCTTATTAGCGAGGCGCGAAGGACGTGTCAACTTGCCCGTGCTCGCGCCCGTCCCTACGTTCTGCTCGATGCCATTCGGCAACGATTCCTCGGACCCGCCGAGCCCGCTCGCCGTGGTGCGAGGATTCATGGGCGCGGCGCTGCTCCTCGCGAGCCTGGGACTCGTTGTCGGGTTCATCTACTCGGGCCGTCTGGACACGCGCGTGGGCGCGTTGGTCGGGGTACTGTGGCTCGCGTGGGGAGTGCTGCACGACGTGATCGGCCGTGTCTTCCAGCCCTTGCTGGGCTTTCTCGGGGGGCAACTGCTGGGCGGCGCGGACCCGGGGCCACCCGTCCAGATCGACCTCAAGCGCGAGACCGAGATGCTCGAGGGTCTCATCGCAAACCCACCCCCTGTGCCCCATCGGGAGATCATCGCGGGCATTCGCCTAGCGGAGATCTACCGCACCTACCAGGGCGACCGGGCGAAGTCCGACGCGTTGCTGGCGCGCCTCCGCGCCAAATATCCCGACGCGCGCGAGCTCCGGCATGACTTCGTCGATTCCTGACCTGTCGCTCGTGATCCCGGTTTACAACGAGCGGGACAGCTTGCCTCAGCTGGTGACGGAGATCGCGGCGGCCCTCGCGGGGAGGCGCTACGAGGTTGTCACGGTCGACGACGGGTCCGGCGACGGATCGCTCGAGCGGCTCAAGAGCCTCAAGGTGGACCACCCGGAGCTGCACATCGTGGCCCTGGCCGCCCATGCGGGACAGACGGCCGCCTTCGCCGCCGGATTTCACGCCGCCCGGGGCGCGGTTATCGTCACCCTCGACGCCGACCTCCAGAACGATCCGGCGGACATTCCCGCGTTGGTCGACCGGCTGCGGACGAGCGGGGTGACCGCGGTGGTGGGGTATCGCGTGGGGCGGCACGACTCGCGCTGGAAGTTGGTGCAGAGCCGCATTGCGAATACGGTCCGCAACCGCCTGAACGGCGAGACGATCCGGGATACCGGGTGCTCGCTCAAGGCATTCCGTGGTGACGCGGTGCGGGCGCTGCCCTTGTACAACGGCATGCACCGCTTTCTGCCCACGCTGATCAAGCTGTACGGCGGTACCGTTGAGGAAATGCCTGTGCGGCACCGCGGGCGCCGCTTCGGGCACAGCAAGTACGGCATGTGGAACCGCGTGCTCAGGTCGTTCGTTGATGCGCTCGCGGTGCGCTGGATGCAGCGGCGCGCGCTGCGTTACCACGTCTCGGAGGAGCTGCCGTAGATGAGCGATCACGACGAGTGGGTCCGACAGATTGACGCCGAGCTCGACGGCGAGCTCACGCTTCCCGAGCGCGCCGCGCTGGCCCGCCACCTCGCGGGCTGTAGCGCGTGCGCGGGCGCCCGGGCGAGCCACCTCGAGCTGCGGGTTGCCATGGCCCGGTCCGCGGGACAGCCGCACGCCGTCACCGTGCCCCGACCCGCGATCCAGGGCCGCAGCGTCGCGCTCTGGGTCACGGCGACGCTGGTGTTCGGACTGGCGGTCGGCTGGTTCGGCCACGTGCGGTGGGGAGGGCCCGGCGCCGACTCGCTCGAGACTTCGCGTGCGACGTTTGCCGTCGAATAGTCGCGCCAGCGCGGCGCTGCTCGTCATCGCCCTGGGCGCCGTCCAGGCCCCCGGCTATCGGTTGACCTACGAAGTGCGGGTGCTCGAGCGAAAGTCCGGGGAGGCCAGGGTCATCGCGACGGGGATGGCCAGCGGACCCGAGGGGACCGATCTCCGCCTCTCGCTTCGGAGCGACACCGCCGAAGTGGACGCGCTGCTGAACGTGGTCGCCGAGCCGGAGTCCGCGATGCTCTCGGGCTTCTTCTTTGGACGCCGGCACGCGGGACGCTCGCGGCGCGGCCTCCCGCTGTGGGAGCTGGACAGCTATCGCCGTGCCACCCGCGTGGCGTGGGGCGGCGTGACCCACCTTTACCCGTTCGGTCGGCCTCGCAGTTCCCAAGCCCGGGCCTACTGGCTCGAGATCGGCGTCCGGCGGGACTTCGTAGGCGGAGAGACGCGGCCCGCCGATGCGCTGGTCGTGACGGATTCTTCCCTCGATATCGCGCTCTCGGCAGTCGTGCGCCCGCGCCGCGCCGTCGTGCGGCTGACCATGTCGCGCGGCGACACGGTGAGCGCGCCCAAAGTGCTCGACATGGTGCCCGGTGCGGCGAGCCAATCCGTCACCTTCGTCCTGGGCCCGGGCGACGCGCGCACCCTCGACATTGCCATGACCCGTCCCGCTCCGCCGCGCACGGCGCGAGACAGCGCCCTCGCACCGGACGCGGATGTCGTATGCCTCGAAGTCGCCGATTCGACGGTGGCGGAGCCCCCCCGGGCTCGCTGCGGGCGACTCGACAACGTCGCTCGCCGCATCCCACTCTGGGATCACGACACGCTCGTGGCCACGATCGCGTGGCCGCCTGCCCGCTAGGAGTTTTCGCCCCCCGCCTGGTTCCACCGGCTTGACAGCTTTATTTCCGAGTGATAGTATCGGCTTTCCTGATATCATTGAAATTGAGATTCGTTCTCATCTATGAACACGCCATCACTCTTGGGTTTACTCGCCTTGACGTGCGTCTGCGCAGCTCCCCTCGCTGCCCAACATGAGGAGCGCGAAGGAGCCGAGCACGGCGACAGCGGTGGCGGCCGCTTCGAAGCCGAAGGGTACGGGGTGATCAACTACTACCACTTCGCCTGGCAGACCGACCCGAACCGCCGGGACGCCGTCGACCTTGAGCGCTTCGTCCTGGAGTCCAACTACAAGGTCAGCAAGCGCCTCCAGTTCGCGGCAGAGGTCGAGTTCGAGCACGGGGGCACCGGCGTCACCATGGAGTTCGACCGGTTCGAAGAGTTCGGCGAGTACGAGCAGGAAGTCGAGAAGGGCGGGGAGGTAAAGGTCGAGAAGCTCGAAGCCACGTTCCTCATCAGTCCCAGGTTCAACATCCGCGTGGGCCACGTCTACGTCCCGGTGGGACTCGTCTCCCAGGCCGATGAGCCCGACGAGTACTTCACGAACACCCGGAACGAGTCGGAAGCCGCGATGATCCCCACCGTCTGGGACGAGACCGGGGTCGGTTTCTTTGGGCAGATCGGCCGGTTTCACTATCAGGGCCTGGTCGTCACCGGCCTCGATGCCACGGGATTCAGCTCGGCAAACTGGGTCCGGCTGGGTCACCAGGGACGCTTCGAGACCGTGAACGCCGACAATTTCGCCGTTGTGGGGCGCCTGGATTTCGACGTCGCGGACGAAACGCGTGTGGGCGTCTCCGCCTATCATGGCAACTCGGCGGACAACCGGCCCAAGCCCGACCTCCAGGTGCCCGCCAACGTCACGATCTTCGACGCGCACGCCACCGCGGAGGTCGGCGTGTTCCGGGCGCGCGCGCTCGTGCTCTTCGGCCACCTCCAGAACGCCGACCAGGTTTCCGACGCCAACCGGAACCTCTCCAACAACCTCAACGTGAAGCGCACGCCGGTCGGCAGCGAGGCGCTGGCCTGGTTCGTCGAAGCGGGCGCCAACGTGCTGGGGGCGCACTCCCGCATGCCCCTCTTTCTCTACGGGCGCTACGACTGGTATGACACGATGTACAAGGTCACGGGCGATGTGTTCGATAACCCTCGCTGGGCGCGTAAGGCCGTGACCACCGGCATCAACTGGTTTCCCGATCCTCATTTCATCGTGAAGGCGTCGTACTCCCATCGCACCATCGGCCTGCCGAGCAACAATCGCGAGGACACGGTGGCGCTTGGGGTAGCCGCGCTTTTCTAGCTCAGAACCCGCAACCGCTGCGAGCGACTCATGAAGCCTCTGCTACCGCTGCTCTGTGCTCTGCTTCTCTGCGTCCCGGCGTGCGAGAAGGATACGGCTGCCCCCACTGGCGGCTTCAACGCGTCCGCGCTCCTCGCCGGCGTGCCGTCGACCGTGATTTTTGGCACGTACCAGGATCTGGAAGCGAAGGCGATCGCCCTCCGCACCGCCGTGAACACGCTGCAAGGCGCGCCCACCGACCCGAATCTGACGGCCGCGCAGAACGCGTGGCGGGCGGCGCGGCGTCCCTGGGAACAGTCCGAAGGGTTCCTGTTCGGACCGGTCGAGACCCAGGGCATCGACCCCTCGATCGACAGCTGGCCGGTCAATCGCGTGGACCTCGATGCCGTACTCGCGAGTAGTGCTGCCCTCACTCAGTCGTACATCGACGCTCTGGAAGGCACGCTGAAGGGATTCCACACGCTCGAGTACCTGCTGTTCGGAACCGGCTCGAAGACCGCCGCGGACCTCACGGCCCGGGAACTCGAATACCTGGTCGGCACTACCGCGAGCCTGGCAGCCGCCGTGACGACGCTCCGGATGGCCTGGGATCCCGCCGCGGGAAACTACGTGCGCACGATGTCCACGGCGGGTGCCACGGGCAACAGCGTCTATATCAGCCAGTCGGCCGCGTTGCAGGAGCTCGTCAACGGGGTGATCGCGATTTGCGACGAGGTGGCGAACGGCAAGATCAGCGATCCCTTCGACCAGATGGACCGCACCCTGGAGGAGTCCCAGTTCAGCAACAACTCGGACCTCGACTTCGCGGACAATATCCGCAGCGTCCAAAACGTCTACCTGGGCCAGTACGGCTCCGCCACCACCACCGGCCTGCGAGCCCTCGTGATGGCCAAGCAGCCGAGCCTGGACCCCACGATCCAGACCCAGCTCACCGCCGCCATCACGGCAATCGGAGAGATGACACCGACGTTCGGGGAAGCCATTTCCTCGAATCCCACCAAGGTCGAGGCCGCGCGTGCCGCGATTCGAACGCTGAAGCAGACGCTCGAGTCGCAGCTCCTCCCGCTGACGCAATGATGTCTCGTTACTGTCTACTCGGCTTCGTGGCGGCCCTCGTGCTTGCGTGCAGCGACAGCACGAACCCAGCGCCGGTGGATCAGAGCGCCGCCCTCTCGGGCGGGGCGATGAC